>Ga0265342_10000187_pt1 | contig 69232 bp, 50 predicted proteins | sample 4CB327metaG_FD_203125 | JGI IMG/M metagenome (GOLD analysis project Ga0265342, IMG submission 203125) | Rhizosphere microbial communities from Carex aquatilis grown in University of Washington, Seatle, WA, United States - 4-CB3-27 metaG | ecosystem: Host-associated > Plants > Roots >...
CATGAAAGTCGCTCTGCGCGACATTATCCTTGACCTGAAGAACGGAGTGGATTCACGCGAAGCCTTTATGAAGCAGGCGAAGGTTTTTGGAGAACACACCGCCCTCATGCTCGGCATCGCTTCAAAAAGTGGAGACATGACGACGATCTTCAGGAACGTTGCCGCACTTGTCGAGCGCCAGGCAGAATTCAAGAAAGGTTTGACGAGCGCGTTGATTTTGCCGGCGGTAACGTCGCTCACTCTTGTCGGGGCGATTGCCTTCTATGTTTTGTTTTTGCTTCCGAAGATGATGAAGCTCATGGGGCCGCTCATCGACGAAATGCCGCCGCTGACGCAGTTTACGTTGAACGTTAGCGACGTGCTCCAGAGCCATCTGACGCTCATCATCGTCCTGTTCGTCCTGAGTATCGGCGGCTTTTACGCGTACATCATCTCTCCGAACGGCCGCCTACAGATGCACAAATATATTGTCAAGATTCCGTACGTAGGAAACATACTTCGCAATACAAGCACGGAAATCTTTTGCCGCGTTCTCGGAATCATGTATGCCTCCGCCGGCGAAAATATCGAGGCGATCCAGCTCGCGGCTGAATCGAGCGGAAATCGTTTTCTTTCACTCCAGATCAAAACCGTTGCGATTCCGTCAATGTTGAAGTACGGGACCGAATTGGCAAAGGCGCTCGAAGCGGTGAATTTTTTTCCCGATATGTTCATTTCACGGTTCAAGACCGCTGCGGAAACCGGCGCGGTGAAAGAAACGGCAAACCAATTGGCGGATTTTTATCAGATGGAAAATCACTACGCAATGAAAAATCTGATAAATTTCATCGAAGTTTTTATCTCCGTCATCATCATGGTCGCCATGATTTTCTTGACCCTTCTCTCCTCGGAGACGGCGTCGCTCAATATCAGGTCAATGTAGGGACCGGTGCAATTTTGATGCGCCCAGTACACTCACAGTGAATGGAGTAAACAGACGGCACCATGCAGACACACAGCGCAAAAAAAGAGCTTGGCGATATCCTGATAGATAAGGGAATCATCCAGCCGGATGTGCTTGAACGCGCCGTTGCAGTCCTGAACAAGGAAGAGAATAAAGGACGCCGCAAACTGCCGCAGATCCTTGTTGAACAGTTCAAGATGGACAGGGATCTTGTCTATCGTGAAGTTGCGGATTACTATGCCTTCCGCACGCTCGATATTTCGATGGAGACGATCGATGACGGAGTGCTGGCATTCATCCGGAAAGAGTTGACTTCACTCCCTGAGTCGATTCGCGAGATGGTTCACGAGAATAAAGTCCTGCCGTATTCGATCGACCCCGAACGCCCCGGGAGGCTGCTCGTTATAACGCCCGACCCGACCAAGCCCGAAGTATACAAGATTGCGCGGACGTTCCATTACCAAAAATTCGAAATCTGCTACGTGCCGTTGAGCCAATGGGACGGGATGTGGAAAAGGGTGAGCCTCGATAAAGCGATATACAAGGACAAGGAAACGATGCTGCGCGGCGAGTCCCTGGTCGACGAAGGGGATGATGATTCCGAAAACTACGAGCAAGCGCTTGAGGAAGAAATCAGCAAAAGCGGGCTTGTCGACCTTGTCGAAAGCATTTTTGTCGACGCCGTCCGGGTTGGTGCGAGCGATATTCACGTTATTCCCCGCGGCGACAGGATAACGGAGTTTCACTTTCGCGTTGACGGGAAGTTGTCGCGGTGGTATACGAACAATGAAACGCGCGCTGAAGCAGTCTCTGCCGTCGTCAAAGACAGAGCCAAGAATCTGGACCGCTTCGAACGCAATATGGCCCAGGACGGTTTCGCTCAATTGACGATCGACAAACGAACCGTCCGTTTTCGTGTTTCCGTCATCCCGTTGATCGGGAAAGAGCTGAAAAATAAGTTCGAGTCAATTGTGATTCGCGTATTGATGGAGCCCGTGATCGGCGGGAGCATCGAGGACCTCGGGTTCGACCCGTACAGCGAGAGCGTGATGCGCAAAGCCATTGCGAAGCCGTACGGAATCATCATCGTGACCGGCCCGACGGGAAGCGGAAAAAGTACAACGCTGGTCGCAGCCCTCCGTACGGTGATGGACTCAGCGCTGAACATCATAACGGTGGAAGATCCGGTCGAATATTTTATCGACGGCGCGCGGCAGGTGAAGCTGAATTCAAAGCTTGATTTTGAAGGAGCGCTTCGTGCAATCCTTCGCCACGATCCTGACATCGTTATGGTCGGTGAGATTCGCGACAAATTGACCGCCGAGATCGCGGTAAAACTGGCAAACACCGGCCATCTTACGTTGTCAACGCTTCATACGAACGATGCGCCGAGTGCGGTATCGCGCTTGTACAAGATGGGGATTGAACCGTTCCTTATCGCGTACAGCATCAACATCATCGTCGCCCAGAGGTTGATCCGGAAATTGTGCCAACGATGCAAAAGCCCCATCAACGAGCCGGATGTTTCGCTCTTGCGGAAGCTGGGGATGCGGGAAGAAGAAATCAGCTCCACGAAATTCTATCAGCCGATCGGCTGCAGCGAATGCCTCAAGGGCTACAAAGGGCGAATGGCAGTTCACGAGGCATTATACTTCACGAAAGAAATCCGTCAGCTTATCCTTGACGCCGGCTCATCCGTCAACGAAGAGGCGGTTCGTCAGCTAGCACTGAAGAACGGGATGCGCACGTTGAGAATGAATGCGCTTGAGCTTCTTAGGAGGGGCATGACAACAGTCGAAGAAGTTGCGAGCGTGACCGCCGACGATGACTAAAGTTTGTCTCAAGAATACTTTGTGGTGTCATTCAAGTTTTTTGTATTGCTCCGCCGTTTTGCATGATCGTCCCAGCCTTTGTTTCTTCCGTTGATAGGGAAGAAAGCTCTTTCACTCCTTGCCGAATGTATTATTAGGGTGCAACCAATGTGCTTCTCAAGAAAGCGGACGCTAAGAGGTGGAACTGCAAGAAGGAAATTTCATGTTTCAATGTATTCTATTACTCTTGTGACTAATCTCACTGCACATTTTGATGTGTTCGATATATTAGTACACTGTAGCGACGTGTTTCGTTTAATACTTTCTTCTGAAGAGGCTTTACAATGAGCCTTGGGCAGACGATGATTTCGGCGGCATTTTTTGTGTTGTTGACCCTCGCAGTTTTGAGCGCCAACAAAATGATCCTTGAAAACACAAAGTACTATCTCCAGGAAGAGGCAATCGAACAGGCTTCAAACTTTGCCAACGCGTTACTTTCTGAAATTCAAACGAAAAAATTTGATTCGCGAGTAACGCTTGATGGTTCGGGCAATGTTTCAGGTCCTTACAATCAATCCAATTTGCCCTGGCCTGCTGCCCCGACACTTTTCCGGCATAGCATGGGACCAACATTTACTGCGAGAAATAATGTGATGCCCGGAGGAGCTCCGGATGCGGCGCCGTATAAATCGATCCGGGGAGGTAGTCCAAACTACTTTGACGATGTGGGCGACTACAACGGATACGTGAGGACGGCAAAGTCTGCCGACATTTCAGGATATACATTAACAGTGAAAGTCTATTACGTTTTGAAGAACTCCCCCGATTCACCTTCGGGCGTCCAGACTTATTACAAACGAATCGATGTAACCGTCACTCATCCGATTTATTTGACGCAAGCTCTTACTTTTAGCGCGATTGCGACGTATTAATGAGCGTAATGCTGGACATAATCGGTTCAATGGTTATTCGCGGCGCCATCGTGCTCATGACCCTTTATCTGAGCGTAGGGTTGCAAAGTGCCTACACATACAAAAGTACACTCTATATAGTAAAGCAGAAGACCGTTGTGCCGGCAGAAGTCCTGACCGACGATATTCGGCTTGCGGGGTACGGTCCGACAACATCGAAAATTTTCGCGACGGCCACGCCCGAAGCAATGCAGTTTTATGCCGACATCAACAATGACAGCATCCCCGAGACAGTCCACTATTATTTAGGTACAGCATACGGCGGCTCGAATCATCGGAGTCTCTACAGGGAGGTAAGCTCGATTAATGGAGGGGCGCCGTTTGAGTTGGCGCGCGACGTTGATTCTTTATGCTTTACGTACTACGATTCTTACGGAAATACGGTAAGCGGCAGCAATGTTTCGGGAATAAAATCTATCAAAGTTAGTCTCGTGATGGAATCGAGCGCACAAATGGCTGATGAAATAACCACCGCGCCGACGTCGTCGGGTTTGTATTCTCATGAAGATACTGCCAACACGGGCACTACAAATTTTCCCACAAAATATGTGAGGGCATTCTGGGAGAGGACTGTTTTTCCGCAAAACCTTTAGTGAACCCGGGCATCCTGCGCATACCGTATTTCTGAATATACGCTCCTCCCCGTATTGTTATTGCTCAGGGAGATGTTATTTTTAACTTAATCAAAGTAAGGGAAAACGGCTTTGAAAAAAGCCTTTTCACGTAGGAAAGCCAAAACAGCGAGGAGTGTATGGGAACTTCAAAGGTCATCATCGGTCTCGGGGCGTATGTTATGATCGGAGCTTTTGCACTGCTGTTTACAAGCACGGACCAGGCTCTCTACAATGTTGCTCAGTCTCAAGCCTTCCATGATGAGGCACGGCAAATTTCTAATGCAGGAGTCAAATTTGCCATCGGAGATGTAGGAGGCAACTCGGCGGCCGTTCTTCCTTCGAGCACAGTGAACGTGAATGGCGGGAGCGCGTCGTATGTCGCGGACCGGCCGGCAGGACTCACAGCGACCCAGATGCGCGTGACATCGACCGGAACCTACAACGGTTTCCAGGTAACGATGGTAGCAATCTTGCAGTATAATGGAATAAAATGGACTCTCCAACGAATCTATCAACAACCGGATGCTGCTGAATACTCAAGATTAAGCTGAGAGTTTCATACAACAATTTCTTCGTTAACAATGCGATGCAATGAACATGCATCGCATTTTTTTTGCTCCTTCTAAAGGAGCCTGGAAAACAGCGTTTCGAGGGAATTGATTTTGACCCACAGCATTCTTACTATAGACCGAAACATGCGGTCATAACATTCGTAGTATGTTCCTATATTCCCAATGCATTCTTCCATTATTCCATGAAAGGCGTTCCTATGCATCCATTGACAATACTAGCCATTTCTATCTTCGGTGTTTTGGCTGCTGAATCTCACGCTGCGGTTGCCGAGGAACGGGACAGGGCAAAGATTCCCGAGAAAGACAAATGGAATCTTACTGAATTGTACCCCACCGACGATGCATGGAAGAAAGCGAAGGAGGATCTCATTGCCGAAATTCCGGGAATGAAAAAATTCCAAGGAACGCTCAGGTCGTCCCCGGCGCAGCTGTTTGCGTGCTTAGAATTCAGCAGCCGTCTCGCCAAAGAATACTCCCGTCTCTCCAGTTACGCAACCATGAGTTCCGACCTGGATACGCGGGAATCAAAGTACCAGGCGATGAAGCAGGAAATGAGCCAGCTCGGGTCGGTGATTGGGGCGGCAGCCGCGTTCATCGAACCAGAGATTCTCAAGATTGACCGTGCAACGGTCGACTCGTTTCTCAAGCAAGAAAAAAAGCTCGAAGTGTACCATCATTACCTCGACGATATCTTGCGGCGCCAGGCGCATACGGGGAGTGAGGGAGAAGAAAAGATTATTGCCGACGCCGGAACGATGGCCGACGGCCCGGAAAGCATTTTCAATATTTTCTCGAATGCCGAGTTTCCGTATCCGGAACTGGTCTTGAGCGGTGGAAACACAGTGAAGCTTGACCAGGCCGGTTTCAGCCTGTACCGGAGTTCTGCAAACCGCGACGACAGGAAAAATGTATTTGTGGCATTTTTTGGAGCAATGAACCGGTTCCGTCGGACGTACGGTGCGGAGCTTTCGGCAAACGTGAACAAGGATATATTCTATATGAAAGCGCGGAATTATAGATCGTCGGTTGAAAGTGCGCTCGACGCCAACAACATTCCGGTGGAAGTATACCACAGCCTCGTTGATAACGTCAATGCCAACCTCGCGACATTCCACCGTTACCTGAAGTTGAGGAAGAGAATTCTCGGGGTCGACACGCTCCATTACTACGACCTGTACGCCCCGCTCCTTCACGGCGTCGACCTGAGATATACGGTCGACGAGTCAAAACAAAATGTTCTTGCCTCGCTTGCTCCGCTTGGCGAAGAATACCTGTCCGTTACGAAGAGGGCTTTCTCCGACCGATGGATCGACGTTTTTCCGACCGAAGGGAAACAAAGCGGCGCCTATTCCAACGGCTCCGCGTATGATGTCCATCCGTACATGCTGCTCAATTTCAACGGCAAGTACGACGACATGAGTACGCTTGCCCACGAACTCGGACACACGATGCAAAGTTATTATTCAAACAAGACGCAGCCATTCCCGACTTCGGGCTATCCAATTTTTGTCGCGGAAGTCGCTTCGACATTCAACGAAGCCCTTCTGATCGACCATATGTTAAAGACGATCAAGAACGATACGGTGAAGCTTTCGCTTCTCGGAAAATACCTGGAGGGAATTAAGGGGACGGTATTCCGCCAGACGCAGTTTGCGGAATTCGAGCTTCGTATTCACGATATGGTAGAACACGATACAGCGCTGACGGGCGACAAGCTCAACGAAGTCTATATGGAAATTACAAAAAAATATTACGGACACGATAAGGGAATATGTATTGTCGACGGTGAAATTCAGTCCGAGTGGAGCTATATCCCGCATTTCTACTATAATTTTTACGTCTATCAGTATGCGACGGCGTTCACCGCATCATGTGCGCTCTCAGAGCAGGTGCTGGCCGGGGACAAGGCGGAGACCAAACGCTACATAGAGTTTTTATCCGCAGGCGGTTCGGACTACCCGATCAACTTGTTGAAGAAAGCGGGGGTGGATATGACCACTTCTGAGCCGTTTGCGCTTACGATGAAAAAGATGAACCGCGTGATGGATGAGATGGAAGAGATACTTGACAGGATGGGTAAATAATCGGCGCTGTGAAGCGCAACAACGAAGCCCTGCCTTTGCAGGGCTTTGATGTGTTTAGAGTACACGGCACTTGACATCGTCATCTGTATATCCGATACTAATGAGCAATCTCAAATGAAGATTTTGAATACTAACGCAATAGCTAATACTTTCACATGGAACAATGACGAATACAAACAATAACAAACACCGCGCGCTGCTGCAAAAGATTGCGCGCCGAGCAATGCTTGAGAGGGGACTTCTTCCCGATTTTTCTTCACAGGCACTCGCGGAGCTTGACAGCGTACATGAGCCTGCAATGCAGGTTGCAATGCCGACCCGCGATCTCAGAAACCTTCTGTGGTGTTCAATCGACAACGATGATTCGCGCGACCTGGATCAACTCACCGTTGCGGAGAGCCTGCCTGCGGGATCGGTAAAGATTCTTGTCGCCATCGCCGATGTTGACTCCATTGTCAAAAATCATTCGGCGCTCGATGAACATGCCCGGCACAATACTACTTCGGTATACACCGCGGCTGAAATATTTCCAATGCTGCCCGAGAAGCTTTCGACCGACCTTACTTCGCTTAATTTTAATTCGGATCGCTTTGCCGTCGTCATAGAAATGGTCATCGACGGGGATGGATCGCTCCAGAGATCGGATATTTACGGTGCGGCGGTCCGCAATCGTGCCAAGCTTGCTTACAACAGCGTCGCCGAATGGCTCGAGGGGACCGGTCCAATGCCGAAAGAGATCGGCATGATCGCCGGCCTCGACGAAAACATCAGGCTTCAGGATCGCACGGCACAGAAGATGAAATCACTTCGGTATGTGCACGGCGCGCTTAACTTCGAAACGATCGAAGCCCGCCCGGTTTTTGACAACGATGAAATTACGCGCCTCGATGTCGAAAGGAAAAACAGAGCGAAAGATATTATTGAAGACTTCATGATTGGCGCGAACGGCGTCACCGCGCGATACCTCGCCGGCAAGAAGTATCCATCGCTGCGCCGGATTGTCCGCACGCCAAAGAATTGGAATAGGATCGTTCAGCTTGCCTTGGAGCGGAACTTCAAGCTTCCCGAAAAACCCGATTCGAAATTATTGGAACAATTTTTGATCTCGGAGCAGGCCGCCGATCCTCTTCGCTTTCCGGACATCTGTCTCAGCGTTATCAAATTGATGGGGCCCGGTGAATACATCGTTGAACTCCCGGAAGACACGGCAGTCGGGCACTTCGGCCTCGCAGTGAAAGACTATTCTCACTCTACGGCGCCGAACCGGCGCTATCCCGACCTTATTACGCAGCGCATAATGAAAGCGGCGATTGCCGGAGACCGCCAACCTTACACGAACGACGAACTGGCAACGCTCGCGACGCACTGCACTGAAGAAGAGGACGCGGCAAAAAAAGTGGAACGGCAGGTAGAAAAATCTGCCGCGGCAATGCTCCTTGAATCGAGAATCAAGGAACAATTCGATGCCGTGGTGACCGGCGCTTCGGTCAAAGGAACGTGGGTCCGTCTTCTGAATCCACCGGTGGAAGGAAGGCTTGTGAATGGTTTTGAAGGATTGGACGTAGGCCACCGGGTCCGCGTAGAGCTCGTTCACACCGATGTTGACCGGGGATTTATTGATTTTAAAAAAGTATGATAGAACGGTGCTTCGAGGGTTTGACTGGCTTCATGTAAAACGGAAAACAATCCACTCAGCTCACGAAGTGCACGAAGAAATCAAATTTCTACCGTCATCTCGTTCCCAATCTCTGATTGGGAACGAGATAGAATAAATCATTCGTGTTCTTTCGTGCGCTTAGTGGATACCTTCTTCTCGTTCCGGTTGTACCCGTTTATTTTGATTCAATGACGATTGAAGATCTTTGCAAGCCATCCGAAGTTGCTTCTAATGTAATGCGTCCGGCTTTTTCATTTGATTGGATTACCGAGAGGCAGAGTCCGTTGAATGCTTTCCGCTCGTGAGCCTTAAACGATTCAAGGCTTGTTTGGAGTCCGTTGTCCACGCCGGCAATCTTTCCTTCAGCGGAAATAGTAAAGTGGATGAGATTATCCGCATCTGGCACGAGTGTGCCTGCTTCATCCACAACCTTGACGGTTACAAATGAAAGATCGTTGCCGTCTGCTGAAATCACTTTTCGATCCGCTTCAAGGACAATATTTGCCGGCGCTCCGGCTGTTTTGATTTCCTGCGTCAGAATTTCTTTCCCGCCCGTACGACCGATTGCTTTCAATGTTCCCGGCGTAAACGGGACTTTCCACATGAGATGAAGTTCATCGCCGATTTTTTTCTTTGTTCCAAGCGACTTGCCGTTCAGGAACAATTCCACCTCAGCACAATTGGTATACGCCCATACATCGACCGTATCTCCTTTTTTCCAATTCCAATGGGGAAAAATGTGCAGCACCGGTTTGTCCGTCCATTCGCTTTGGTACATATAATAGACGTCTTTGGGAAAGCCTGCCAGATCGACGATGCCAAAATAGGAACTGCGCGAAGGCCAGCCGTAGGGCGTGGGCTCGCCGATATAATCAAAACCGGTCCAGATGAACATGCCGGAGAGGAAATCATATTTCTTCATCACCTTCCATGTTTCTTCATGCGTCGAGCCCCAGGGAGCGCTGCAGTTGTCGTACGCGGAACACGTATTACCGGGGTTCCCGGCATTGAAAGGAATGTCCCAGCGCGTCGGCCACCGTCTGATGGTGTCCGACGGCATATCATAGTGGCCGCGTGTGGCCAGAGCAGATACCGTTTCGGTCGCGATGAATTTCTTGCCGGGAAAAGTTTTCGGAAAATCGGGATACTTATCGATGCTGTAATTGTTTCCGATCAAATCGAGAGCGCCCGAGAGGACGAGCGGATTAGAGGGAACCGGATTATTCAACGCCGATGTAACGGGTCTTGTTGAGTCGAGAGATTTTACCACAGCGCCAAGTTCTCGTGCGATGATTGTGCCGTTGCTGTCCTGCTTGTCCCATTGTTCAGGAATTTCGTTTCCGATGCTCCAGATGAAAACGCTGGGATGATTCCGGTCGCGAAGGATCATGTCCGTGAGATCCTGTCTGTGCCATGTGTCCCAGTCCAGGGAGTAATCGAAATCGGTTTTTTTCTTTTTCCACATGTCGAATGCTTCGTCCATCACGATAAAGCCCATTTTGTCGCACAGGTCGAGGAGTTCGGGAGCCGGAGGGTTATGCGAAGTGCGGATAGCGTTGCACCCCATTGCTTTCAGAATCTCGAGCTGGCGTTCCAGCGCTCGTTTATTGACCGCCGAGCCAAAACAGCCAAGGTCATGATGGTCGCAGACGCCGTTAATTTTCACATGTTTTCCGTTCAGGAAAAATCCTTTGTCAACGTCGAAAACGAATGTGCGGATTCCGAACGTCGTTTCGTATTCATCGCATTCTTTCCCGTTGCACTCGATTGTCGTAACGGCTCTGTATAACCGAGGGCTTTCAAGCGTCCAAAGAGCCGGAGTGCTCACTGTCATATCCTGGGACACTTCAGAAACGGAATTCTTTGCACCGACATTTTTTGTCTCTGTCTCCGCTGCTTTCTTGCCTTCCTGATCCAATACAACAGTTCTGATTGTCAGCGCTTGGTCTATCCCGGAACTATTTTTTACTTTTATACGGATGGACACCATTGCCGATTGCGCCGTTACTTCCGGTGTCGTGATAGACGTTCCCCAATGATCGACATGAATCGCTTCGGTGACCACGAGCCGGACATTCCTATAAATTCCCGAGCCGGAATACCAGCGCGAATTAGGCTGCTGCGAATTATCTACTCTCACGGCGATAATATTTTGTGCGTTGCCGTATTTCAAGAACGGCGTCAGTTCGTACTGAAAAGAGCTGTAGCCGTACGGACGCTTGCCAAGGTAATGGCCGTTGACCCACACCTCGCTGTTTCGGTACACTCCGTCGAAATCGACAAACTGCAATTTTTTGCTGTCCATTTCCGGGATTGAAAAAGATTTTCGGTACCAGCCGATTCCGCCGGGCAACGCTCCGCCCCCAGGCGTTGCAGGGTTGTCTTTGTTGAATTCTCCTTCAATGCTCCAGTCGTGCGGCAGATCAAGCGTTCGCCATTGAGAATCGTCAAAGCTGATTTCCTGTCCATTCGTGACATCTCCGAGATGAAACTTCCAGCTCTTCGTGAAATCAGCGGAGTGCCGAGTGTCTGAAGAGTATGTGATGCATGGAGTAGAGAAAAGAAAAGCCGTGATCATAAGAGAAAAAAAGAGGAGAGTGTTCTTGCTTTTACATATCATCGGTTTCATTGGCGGGCATCCTTGTTGGTAAGTGGAGAGCTAATCATCGAGATTGAAGTCGAAAAGTCACTGCAAATATACGATATTGGAGCTATTCAAAAAAGAAGAAATAAAAGCGGATTCGTCTTCCTACGACAATCTCTCGTTATAGAAAGAAAAAACCCTCGTTTTCTTTCTGAAAACACGGGTTTGTCCTGCGCGCTGCTGGGGTCGAACCGGGGACATTACTCCTTGATGTCATCTGTTATCAGATCTATGACTCTTTGAATGAAAAGCGATGAAGTTGAAAAATGCACTTGAGGATTAATTCCTCTTTCATCCCTATGGATGATTACAGTTACAAGCAAACAGTTGTATACTGCTTCTATCTCAATGAAATAGAGATCGATAGTTGTGCGCTGGAGAAACCAAGTTGGCATGGTTGAGCATGCCGACCCGCTTAAACCATCTCTTAAACTCCTTTGTCTAAAGTATTCCTACATTTTACAACAAACGCATGGAATTGCTACTTGTGAATTCGCAAACAGGAACGAACAGTTGCCCGCCGCTAGATTGGTGTAAAAAGCATCGTGTAGCAGAAAATTATCGTTGTATAATAAATCTCATTGGAACAAAGGATAGAATAAAACGATTGCTTCTATTCATTGTCATCGTTGTACATATTCCGATTTGTACCTATTCCCAAGATCATTATAGATCTGATTCAACCCAACTTTTTACACTCGAACAATGCATTCGCTATGCCCTGCAATACCAGCCCGGTTTGAATCAGTCCCTCGTGAACACGGCTATCGCCAGGGTGACCAATGCTATCAACCTGTCCGGTTGGTTCCCCCAATTGAATCTTTCCGGCAACATGGTTCATTACAGTCAATTACCTACGACGCTTTCGCCTAATCCTCTGCCGGGAGGGGCGCCGATTCCAACACACACCGGCGTTGCAAACACCGCTATCCCCCAATTATCCGCTTCGCAAACACTATTTGAGCCACAGCTGTTTTATGCCGCAACCAGCGCTCCGCTGTTCACGAAGCAGGCTGAACAAATCACGGACAGCGTGAACATCTTCATCGTCTCATCTGTCAGTAAATCATTTTATAGCCTCTTACTGACGCTTGAGGAGATCGATGTATTGAAAGCAGATACCGCACGTCTCGGCAGAAATATTTTGGATGCATACAACCAGTATGTAGGAGGAATTGTCGATGAGACGGATTATGAACAAGCGGTGATCACGCTCAATAATTCAAAGGCACAACTGAAGCAGCAGACTGAAAATGTTGTACCGGAATATGCCGCCTTAAAACAACTCATGGGGTATCCGCCGGAAAAAAACTTTAACGTGACGTTTGATACGACGCGAATGATGCAAGAGATATATTCCGACACCACGAAGAAATTACACTACGAGAACCGGATAGAGTATCAACAGCTTCAGACGGTAAAAGAATTACAGCATCAGCAAACCGTGTACAACAAACTTTCATTTCTTCCGACGGTCTCCGTTTTTTACGATTATTATTATGAATACGAAAGTCCCGCATTCTCAAACCTTTTCAGAACCGCGTACCCCTATTCATATTTTGGAGTGTCTTTCAACTTTCCAATATTCACGGGGTTTTCGCGTATCGAAAACCTGCAGAGATCGGAACTTCAGGAGCAGAATGTGAATTGGGAAGAGATGAATTTGAAATCGCAGATTTACACGGAGTACACTTCCGCGTTGGCCAATTACAAAAGCAACCTGTATAACTTACGCTTGCTGGACGATAATAAATCGCGGGCACAGAATGTTTACCGCGTTGTTTCGCTCCAGTACAAACAGGGAGTGGTCGCTTATCTCAATCTTCTTGTGGCTGAATCAAACCTCATCACCGCGGAAATAGGATCTATCGGCGCCCTCTTCCAGCTTCTGTCGAGCAAAATAGATTTGGAAAAAGCGATGGGCGAAATCCCTTCTCATTATTAATGCATTTCAACGGTCAGTATTATGAATAGAATTTTCTTCAATATAGCATTCATCGGTTGCCTGGTTATTTGCTCATGCAAACAAGAGTCGCCGCCCCCGCCCCCGCCCGTACCGGTGAACCTGTTTACCGTGAAGGCGCAACCGGTTACCTATTATGACAGGTACACGGCTACAACGGTAGCACTGAGCCAAGTCAATCTGCTTCCCGAAGTGCAGGGCTACATTACCGGAATATTTTTTAAAGAAGGGAGTCACGTAACGAAAGGGCAGAAGTTGTACGATATTGACAGGCGGATCTACGAAGATAACTACAATACGGCTGCCGCTAATGTTAAAGTTGCTGAGGGGAATTTGAAACAAGCACAACAGGATGCCGATCGCTATCAGTATCTGAATAAAAATAAAGCCGTTGCAAAACAGCTGTATGACCATGCGATGATTGCGCTCGAAAATTCACAAAACGCATTCCAATCGGCATTAGAGGCGTTAAAAATCTCCAAGACGAATTTGGCGTATTCCGTTATTACCGCTCCATTCGATGGAACGATAGGATTCAGCCAGGTGAAACTCGGAGATTTGGTGACGGTAGGGCAGACGATCCTTATTACCATCTCTACCGATGACCCGATGGGAGTTGATTTTTTGATCAACGAAAAGCAGCTCTCTTTTTTTAATTCTCTTCAACATGCCGGTCATCAGTCAGTTGATTCTTTGTTCACGCTCATACTGCCGAACAATTCTCTGTATTCTTCTACAGGAATACTTTCTGTCATCGACCGGGCAGTGAATCCTCAAACGGGTTCCATCAGAGTTAGACTTCTCTTTCCTAATCCGCAATCTTTTTTACGAGTAGGCATGAGTTGTGTTGTACGGGTCCAGAATCAGGATTCAACCGCTCAATTGGTCATACCCAATAAAGCTGTCGTGGAAGAAATGGGAGAATATTTTGTTTATGTGGCGAAGGATAGCATGATGAATACCGGCGATAAGGCTGGAGATTCCCCTGCGGCGAAGGGCGATCCCCGCCTGTTTGCATTTCAAAAGAAAGTCCAGCTTGGAGCAATTCTTGGGCCCAATGTGATTATAAAAAGCGGAATCAACGAGGGGGACAACATTGTCGCTGACGGAATACAATCATTGCATAATGGCTCATCTATAATGCCTTCGGGGGACCGCTCTTCGGCACAAGTAGGAAAAGGGACTGGAAGCAAACAAAATTCGCAATAGAACTCGCGTGACATGCAATAAAATCATTTCCGATTGAATAACTCATGTTACGAAAGATGGCCTGAATATCGCCACAAAGTCGCGAAAACTAAATATCTTGGTGACTTTGTGTCTTCGTGGCAATTTGGCAAAGATTTTCAATCCTGCGCAACATCAGCTAGTAAAAATAAACTATGATCGCTAATACCTTTATCAAGAGGCCGGTCACTGCTATTGTCATCTCGATCATATTAGTGATCACGGGTATTATCTGTATCTTTAACTCGCCCGTAGAGCAGTATCCTCAAATCACACCTCCCGTTGTGCAGGTGAACGGTCAATTTACGGGCGCCGATGCGCTGACTGTTGAACAGACCGTCGCAACTCCTATTGAACAGCAGGTCAACGGTACTCCGGGCATGGAGTACATGCAAAGCAATAATACCAATAACGGTTTGATGTCGATGAACGTAACGTTCGACATCGGAACCGATATTAATATTGCCACGCTGGATGTTCAAAACCGTGTCAGTATTGCCACGCCTTTATTGCCTGCAGCAGTGAGCCGTCTCGGCCTCACCGTGCGAGCGCTGAATCCCAGCATGCTCATGATGGTGGCCGTCTACGCACCGCAGGGAACGCACGACATCACCTTCCTCGATAATTATACGAACATCTTCGTGCAGGATGCATTGCTCCGGGTCCCCGGCGTTGGCAGCATCAGCAGATTCACGGACGATTTCAGCATGCGGATCTGGATGGATCCGGAGAAAATGACAAGCTACAGCTTAACTCCCACCGATGTCATCTCCGCGTTGAATGCACAAAATGTACAGGTAGCTGCCGGTTCGGCGGGCGTACCGCCGCAACAAAAGACGCAGACATTTGAATTAGGTATTCTTGTCAACGGACGCTTGAGCAAGGTTTCAGATTTTGAAAATGTCATCGTTAAAACAAGCCCAGCCACCGGTGAACTGGTATACCTGAAGGACGTAGCACGGGTGGAGCTAGGCAAGTTCACTTTTTCGAGCAATTCATTTGTCGATGGGAATCGAGCTTCTTGTCTGCTTATTTATCAGGCACCGGGGAGCAATGCTCTTGAAACGGCAAGCGGCGTTTATAAAGTACTCGCCCAATTGAAAAAATCTTTTCCCACGGATGTTGACTACAAAATCCCATTTGAGTCGGTAACCGTTGTCAGGGTTTCGATGAGTGAAGTTGTCGTCACACTCCTTCTAGCGCTGGGACTTGTCGCCCTCGTCGTTTATTTGTTCCTTCAGAACGTGCGCACCACGCTCATCCCTGTTCTTGCCATTCCCGTATCGATCTTAGGGACATTCTGTTTCTTCATTCCGCTTGGGTTCACGATTAACACGCTCACCATGTTTGGGTTTGTATTGGCCATCGGCATCGTGGTGGACGATGCTATTATTGTCGTAGAAGCGGTGGAGCATTACATGGACGAACATCACCTGTCCGCGAAGGAGGCAACCTATCAGGCGATGAAAGATATTTCAGCTCCCGTTGTGGCAATTGCGCTTATCCTGGCGGCGGTTTTCGTCCCTGTTGGATTCATACCAGGCATCGTAGGACGATTGTATCAGCAGTTCGCCATCACGATTGCGATCTCGGTGATGCTTTCCGCATTTGTTGCTTTATCGTTAACGCCGGCTCTCTGTAGTCTTCTTCTCAAGCCATCACAGAAAGAAGCAGCACCTCGAGGGGCGGGCCGGTTTTTTGCCGCCTTCAATAATTGGTTTGACAGACTCACGGATAGATACTCCGACGGCGTTAGGCGCAGCATCAAGGCGTCACGGTATGTTGTCGTCCTCCTTCTTTGTGTTTGTATCGGAGCGGCATTCTTATTTCGGAACAAGTCAACGGGGTTCATTCCTTCCGAAGACGATGGAAATCTTTACATAACATTTCAATTACCCCCTGCATCTTCTACTGCCCAATCCGTTGCAGTCATGACCAAGCTGATGGCGGTCATCGCGTCCACTCCGGGCGTCGGGCACTATGCGGCATTGTCCGGTTTGAATGTCGTGACCAATGCAACCAATTCGAATTGCGGTACTATTTATTGCCAGCTTAAATCATGGGATGAACGTTCTAAAGCCAGCGAGCAAGTGCCGGGCATCATCCGTGTGATGCAGCATCGGATCATCGACGCCGGTCTTACCAACGCCAATGTCCAGGTCATTCAGCCTTCACCGATTCCGGGCGTGGGCTCGGTGGTCGGTTTCAGCTTCCAGATAGAACAGCGCAACACCAACGATGATATCCATGCATTTGAAAAAGTTGTCAATAGATTTGTCGATGAGGCAAATAAGAATCCGGCGATCTCCAATGCGTACAGTTTTTATTCTGCCCATACACCCAATTACAATCTCACGGTCAATCGGGAAAAATGTGAAAAGCTGGGAGTGAACATTGCAGATGTCTTCACAACAATCCAAGCGTATATGGGGAGTATCTACGTTAACGATTTCACTACCTATAACCGCACGTTTCACGTCGTCGTGCAGGCGGATACGATGTCGCGCGCTGCGGTATCGGACATAGACAAATATTACGTTCGTAATCAAGCCGGGGCAATGGTTCCCCTCGGCACGCTGATTAGCTACGCGCCGACGGAAGCTGCGCCGCTGATATCACACTTTAATATTTTCCGGTCTGCCGAAATTGATGGAGCATCTTCCTCGGGATACAGCAGTACCGAAACCCTGGATGCCCTGAAAGATGTAGCGCAGAAAGTGCTGCCGCAGGGGTACGATTACGAGTATTCCGGTTTGAGCTATGAGGAAATCAAAGAAGGCTCAACGACAATCTATATCTTCGTCTTTTCGATCACCTTCGTTTTTCTTTTTCTCGCAGCGCTCTATGAAAGCTGGTCAGTTCCTTTTTCGGTACTGCTGGCCGTACCGATCGGGGCTTTTGGAGCTATCCTCACGCTGACTTCTCTGCCGAGCATTTCGAACAATGTCTATGCGCAAATAGGACTCATCACGCTCATTGGGCTTGCCGCCAAAAATGCCATCCTTATCGTGGAATTTGCTAAGGTGCGTGTCGATCGGGGGGAAGAGCTTATCAAGTCCACCATGGAAGCGGTACGTCTGCGTTTACGGCCAATCGTTATGACCTCCATGGCATTTATCCTTGGTGTGATGCCGCTTGTCTTTGCAACAGGAGCCGGAGCGGTCGCTCGCAAAACGATAGGGTTTACGGTTCTCGGAGGCATGCTGGCAGCGACTACGCTTGCTATTTTCATCGTCCCGGTGCTGTTCGTTATCATCACGCGTTTATCGTATGGCCGGGAAAAGCTCGCCTATCTCCAGGATCATCACATCGAATTAATGGAAAAAGCGAAACGAGTAGAACAACAAAACATCGACCCGGAATTAGAGTACGATTTGCAAAGATCCCGCGATATCTATAACCTTGACCAGGAATGATCGCTAATACATTTATCAAACGGCCGGTTACCGCAATCGTCATCTCTCTCGTGCTGATGATATCGGGTATTATTTGTATAGCGAACCTTGCCGTTGATCAATATCCGAATATAACTCCGCCCGGTGTCTCCATAAGTGGACAATATACGGGCGCGGATGCCCAAACCGTCGAACAAACAGTTGCTACTCCTATTGAAGAACAAGTCAATGGGACTCCGGGCATGGAGTACATGCAAAGCACTAACACCAATACCGGAGCGATGAGCATTAGTGTGACATTTAATGTCGGCACCAATGTTCATATCGCCGCATTAAATGTTCAAAACCGCGTGGGTATTGCTACTCCCTTGTTACCCTCGGTCGTGAGCCGCCTCGGCCTGACGGTCCGTGCACGCAATCCGAGTCAGCTCATGCAAATAGCTGTCTTCTCGCCGAAGGGAACTCACAATATTACGTTCCTTGATAATTACACCAATGTGTTCATAGAAGATGCATTGCTGCGAGTTCCGGGTGTTGGCGATGTAAATACGCGAACGGACAACTTTAGCATGCGCGTCTGGATGAATCCGGAAAAGATGGCAGCGTACAGCCTGACCCCGCAAGATATCATTACCGCATTGAACGCACAAAATGTGCAGGTAGCGGCAGGCTCGGTGGGTGCTCCACCCCAGCAAAACACACAAACGTTTGAATTGGGGATTCTCGTCAATGGACGGCTAAGTAAAGTTCCGGATTTTGAAAATGTCGTCGTTAAGACCGTTCCAGCCACGGGTGAGCTTGTTCATCTCAAAGATGTGGCAAGGGTTGAACTGGGTAAGTTCACTTTTTCCAGCAACTCCTTTGTCGATGGAAAGCGGGCCTCGATCCTGTTTATCTATCAGACGCCGGGAAGCAATGCCCTTGAAACGGCAAATAATGTCTACGCGACATTGGAGCAATTGAAAAAATCTTTCCCGGCCGATGTTGATTATGAAGTGCCTTTTGAGTCAATTACGATAATAAAAGTTTCTATGCAAGAAGTGATAGGGACATTATTGAAAGCGCTGGGTCTCGTCGCCATCGTGGTCTTCCTGTTCCTTCAGAACTGGCGTTCCACGCTTATCCCTATTCTTGCCATTCCCGTGTCGATCTTAGGGACCTTCTGTTTCTTCATCCCGCTCGGGTTTACGATCAACACGCTCACTATGTTCGGCTTCGTTCTTGCTATCGGCATTGTCGTGGACGATGCTATTATCGTGGTAGAGGCAGTGCAGCATTATATTGACGAACATCACTTGTCCGCGAAAGAGGCGACTTACCGCGCCATGAAAGATATATCTGCACCGGTTGTCACCATTGCGCTTATCCTCGCAGCGGTGTTCGTGCCCGTCGGTTTCATCCCGGGCATCGTCGGACGATTGTATCAGCAGTTTGCCATCACCATTGCGATATCGGTCATGCTGTCCGCATTCATTGCACTATCGTTAACCCCGGCGCTGTGCACGTTGCTTCTTAAGCCGCACGGAACCAACAAGTCACGATGGAGTGACAAGTTTTTCGGTCGCTTCAATCGTTGGTTTGAAACGCTGACGAAAGACTATGTCCACGCTGTTCGGCGCGGGATCAATGCGTCAAGGTATGTTATAATTTTGCTCGTGTGCATTTGTATTGCTGCCTTCTTCTTGTTCAAGAAGAAGCCATCGGGTTTTATTCCTGCTGAAGATGACGGTCGCCTGTACGTTACGTACCAAATGCCTGAGGGGACTTCTACCACTCAATCCGTTGCGGTTATTACGAAGCTCATGGAGATCGTCGGTTCTACCCCCGGCGTGAATCACTATTCGGCCATATCCGGCTTGAACATATTGAATTTCGGCACCACGTCTAATGCCGGTAGTATCTTTTGCATGCTTAAACCATGGGAACAGCGGACCGTGCCGGAGGAACAAATACCCGGCATTATGAATGTGCTGAGAAAACGCATTGCCGCCACAGGTATTGACAATGCCAGTATCGTCGTCATTCCGCCTCCTCCGATTCGCGGCATAGGGCAAGCTGCGGGATTCAGTATGCAGATCGAGCAGGGAAGCACGAGCGATGATGTGCATGCATTTGAAGCAGTCGTGAAGAAATTTGTCGCGGAGGCGCATAAGAATCCGGCAATCTCGACCGCGTTTAGTTATTACGGTGCACATACGCCAAGCTATGACCTTACATTGGATCGTGAAAAATGTGAAAAGCTGGGAGTGAATATTGCAGACGTCTTTACAACGATGCAAGCGTACATGGGAAGTTTGTTTGTGAATAACTTCACGCTGTACGACCGCACGTACCATGTGGTAGTGCAGGCAGATACAACCTATCGAGCGTTGATATCGGACCTCAATAAGTATTACGTGCGCAACCAGCGCGGCGAGATGGTGCCTTTCAGCACTCTGGTCAGCTACAAAGCGACCGAAGCGCCGCCGCTGATAACCCACTTCAATATTTTTCGTTCTGCAGAAGTGGATGGCTCCACGCCGCCGGGGTACAGCACCGGGGAAGGAATAGACGCTCTCAGGGCAACGGCGGAAAAGTTTTTACCGCATGGATATACGTATGAGTTTTCTGGATTGAGCTATGAAGAGATAAAAGCAGGGTCGGCCACAATTTATATTTTCATTTTTTCCATCACGTTCGTATTTCTTTTTTTGGCCGCCCTCTACGAGAGTTGGTCTGTGCCTCTTACCGTATTGCTTCCGGTCCCTATCAGTGCGTTTGGCGCCATCCTGATGCTGATGTGTCTGCCGCGTCTTACCAACAATGTGTACGCACAGATAGGACTCATCACCTTGATAGGGCTCTCTGCGAAGAATGCTATTCTGATCGTGGAATTTGCGAAGGTGCGCGTTGACCGCGGAGAGGAGCTTATCCAATCCACGCTGGAAGCAGTCAAGCTGCGATTACGCCCCATCACGATGACATCCTTGGCTTTTATCCTCGGCGTGATGCCGCTTGCATTCGCAACAGGCGCGGGTGGGGTAGCGCGGAATACCATCGGATTTACCGTTCTCGGCGGCATGCTCGCGGCCTCGACGCTTGCGATATTGATTGTTCCGGTACTGTTCGTCGTCATCACACGCCTTTCATACGGCAAGAAGGAGCTCGACTATCTCCAGGCCCATCACGTGGAATTGATGGAACGAGAAAAGAAAATAGAACAACAGAAGATCGACCCGGAATTGGAGTATGAGATGACTCATAATTTATGAGGGAAATAATAACAGGCGGGAGACCATGGCAAAGAAAAATGACGGCTCTTTGGATAGATGCAATTGGAGGGCTTAAAAAAACAAAAAGTGCAAACAAACCGCGCCAATCTGCTAGCACTTCTCGTCCTTCTTCCTCGTTCCCAATCTCCGATTGGGAACGCAATGTACAGAAGCTCTGCTTCAATGTTAGAACGTTCCCAAACTGAGTTTGGGAACGAGGAGAAAAGACGGCGGATCTCGCTGTGATGCGCTCGATCGGCTTTCTAAAAAAAGAAAGGGAAGAGTTTCCTCTTCCCTTATAGTGGGCGCTGCTGGGATCGAATCCGCCACAAGATGGCGGATCTCGCTGTGAAGCGCTCGACCGGCTTTCTAAAAAAAGAAAGGGAAGAGTTTCCTCTTCCCTTATAGTGGGCGCTGCGGGGATCGAATCCGCCAAAGGGCGGCGGATCTCGCTGTGAAACGCTCGACCGGCTCCCCAAAAAAAGAAAGGGAAGAGTTCCCTCTTCCCTTATTGTGGGCGCTGCGAGGATCGAATCCGCCAAAGGGCGGCGGATCTCGCTGTGAAACGCTCGACCGGCTCCCTAAAAAAAGAAAGGGAAGAGTTTCCTCTTCCCTTATGGTGGGCGCTGCGGGGATCGAATCCGCCAAAGGGCGGCGGATCTCGCTGAGAATCGCTCGACCTGCTTCCCCCAAAAAAGAAAGGGAAGAGTTTCCTCTTCCCTTATAGTGGGCGCTGCTGGGATCGAATCCGCCACAAAGCGGCGGATCTCGCTGAAAAGCGCTCGACCGGCTTCGTAAAAAAAGAAAGGGAAGAGTTTCCTCTTCCCTCATGGTGGGCGCTGCTGGGATCGAATCCGCCAAAGGGCGGCGGATCTCGCTGAGAATCGCTCGACCTGCTTCCCCCAAAAAAGAAAGGGAAGAGTTTCCTCTTCCCTCATGGTGGGCGCTGCTGGGATCGAACCGGCGACCTTACGCGTGTGAGGCGTACGCTCTGAACCAGCTGAGCTAAGCGCCCAAATTTAAATCTTTAAAGAGCCTTTAGCGAAGTCCCGACGCTTTTGCCGAAGGCATCACTTCGTGATTGACGGGACTGGCTAAGCGCCCATGACTCATGAAAGATACAAATCACAAAAGAAAGAATCAAATTCGTTACTGCGGAATTGGGCGTCCCATCTGATTGTAGATACCTTCAATCAGATTAATATTCTGTTTTGCTTCGGCGTTAGCAGGGTCGATCGTGGCGACAAGCCTATACTGACGCAACGCTGACGGATATTTTTCTTTCGGAGGCAGCGGTGATTCATACATGAGAAAATTTGCATACTTCATGTGCGCATCAACCTGGGCCTTCTTGACGAGTTCATCGCTCGGACTCGCCTTCCCAAGGTCGTCGATCATTGCGATGCCTTTTTCAAAATCCTTATTGGCAACCAATTTTGTCGCCTCGTCGATTTTTGTTGGATCGGCCTTTTTCTCGCCGCAGCCTGCGGCAAAAAGAAGAGAGAGCATAGAATACGCCAGCAACTTTTTTATCATAAAAAAGCCCTTAAATGGTTTGAGGATTTTTGGAATGGCAATAAAAAACTACAAATTATTCTTGTCGAAACCAAATTCTTTCGTTCAAATTTGGTTTTATGCGGAACATTTTTAAATTAGAAGCAGTCTAACTTCAAGATTGCCATACAATTACGCTTGTTTATTCATGTTTGGAGGTTGAATGGAGCACGATATCAAGGCTATCAACGAGAAAATCCAGCGCGAAAGTGCGTTCGTTGACCTGCTCACTATGGAAGTCGGGAAAGTCATCGTCGGACAGAAAAATATGATGGAGCGATTGCTCATCGGGTTGCTCTCCAACGGACACATCCTTCTCGAAGGAGTTCCAGGTCTCGCGAAGACCATGGCGGTAAAGACTCTCGCAGGAGCAATCCAGGCGAAGTTCCAGCGCATTCAGTTCACTCCCGATTTGCTTCCCGCCGATTTGGTGGGAACTCTTATCTATAATCAAAAGGATTCAAAATTCCAGACGAAGAAAGGTCCGATCTTCGCCAATTTTATTTTAGCCGATGAAATCAACCGTTCGCCGGCAAAAGTTCAAAGTGCGCTCCTCGAAGCGATGCAGGAACGACAGGTTACCATAGGAGAAGAAACGTTTAAACTTGAAGAACCGTTCCTTGTTCTTGCTACGCAAAATCCGATTGAGCAGGAAGGAACATATCCGCTGCCGGAAGCGCAGGTTGATCGGTTCATGCTGAAGGTGAAGATTGATTATCCTACGAAGGAAGAAGAGCTTCAGATTATGAGGCAAAATGTCAACGGAACAGAAATCCAGATCAAGCCCGTTGTCTCGACAAAAGATATTATTAGGGCGCGGGGAGTGATGGGGGAAATTTACATGGACGAAAAAATCGAGCGCTACATCCTGGAGATTGTCTTTGCGACGCGAAACCCGAAGGAATACGGAATTCCCGGCATCGCTCAATTAATCAGTTACGGCGCATCGCCGCGTGCGACTATTAATCTTGCGCTCGGAGCCAAGGCGTACGCGTTCATCAAACGGCGCGGCTATGTGATCCCTGAAGACGTGCGCGCCGTCAGTCTCGATGTTCTGCGACACCGAGTTGCCGTCACATATGAAGCGGAAGCGGAAGAAGTAACATCGGAAAATATTGTGCAGGAGATTTTGAATAAGATCGAAGTACCATGAGAACAATTAAGAATTATGAATTAAGAATTAAGAATTAAAAATTGAAAGGCTTTCGGTAAAGCCCTAACGGCCAATAGCTAAAAGCCAATGACTGCTTATCTATGACCACTCAAGAGCTTCTCAAAAAAGTACGGCAGATCGAAATTAAGACTCGGGGACTGGTGAACCATGTCTTCTCCGGCGAATACCACTCCGTCTTTAAAGGACGCGGAATGGAATTCTCCGAAGTCCGCGAATACCAGTATGGAGACGATATCCGTTCTATTGATTGGAACGTTTCCGCCCGCTTCAACCATCCGTTCATCAAAATTTTTGAAGAAGAACGCGAACTGACTGTGATGCTGCTTGTTGACCTGAGCCGCTCCGAAAATTTTGGGACGGCCGCGGCGATGAAGAACGAAATCGCAACCGAAATCTGTGCGGTCCTGGCATTTTCGGCGATTCGCAACAACGACAAGGTCGGGCTTATCCTTTTCACCGACAAAATCGAAAAATTCATTCCGCCGAAGAAAGGGAAGGCGCATATCCTTCGCATCGTGCGCGACCTGCTCTCGTTTGAGCCCAAGGGAGGCGGCACCGATATCAAAGGAGCGCTTCAGTACTTAAATTCCGTCATCAAGAAACGTTCGATAACGTTTTTGATCTCCGATTTTATCGACCAGGGGTACGACGCTGCGCTGCGGATCGTGAGCAAGAAGCACGACGTGATCGCTATTACCATGCAAGACCCGCGCGAACGGGATATGCCGAGAATCGGACTCGTGAAAATGCAGGACGCAGAATCGGGGCGTGAACGCTGGGTTGACACAAGCAATATTCACATCCAGCAGGCGTTTCGCTATTACTGGCAGCAGCACGAAGAACGGTTAAAGAAATTGTTTTTATCGACCAAGGTTGACAGAATTGATATTCAGATTCAGAACCCGTATATCAAACCGCTGGTTGATTTTTTTAAGCTGCGGGAACAGCGGTTGTAATACTCGTAAAGGGAATCAGTCGGGAGTAATGAGAATTCAGACGAAGAAGTTATTAGCACACATCAGCGCCGTTGCAGTTTTTTTCGCTTTTCACGCTTCGCTTTTGTACGGGCAGGATGTTTCCGTCACCGCGGCAGTGGATTCGGCCCACATCACGATGGGCGACTGGCTGAACCTGACGGTGCAGGTGAAGCATCCTGATTCGGTGAACATTCTGTGGAGCGAGTTCAAGGACACCCTCGGCGTTTTTGAGATTGTCCGCCTGGATACTCTGCCGCGAGGCGGAGCGGGAGGAACTGTCACAGACGGAAGAAGGTTTACACTGTCGGCATACGATTCCGGTGCGTTTGTCATCCCTCCGGTTCTCATCGCATATCAATATCCGAATGACACCACCCGGCGCTATCTTCAGTCCGATTCTTTAACAATACAAGTTTCTTCCGTTCAGGTTGACACTTCGAAGGCCATCAAAGACATCAAACCTCCTCTCAGCGTTCCTTTGACGTGGAAAGAAATAGCTGTTTATGCAGGCATTATTCTCGCGCTTGGTGCGCTGTTTTACGGAGGATACTACTTCTATAGAAAGAGAAAAAGGAAAACAGGAGAATTTGTAGAAGAGGAAGCGCCCAAAATTCCCCCGCACATCCAGGCGATGATGCGGCTCAAGGAGCTGAAAGAAAAACGAGTATGGCAGCAAGGGAACGTAAAAGAATTTTACTCGGAGGCGACGGAGATTATCCGCCAGTATTTTGAAGGACGGTACGGGATTATGGCGCTGGAGCTGACGTCGGACGAAGTTTTCGTCCAGCTCAGACAGTTTACGCTGGAAAAGGATGCCACAAAACTTATTGAAGCATTCTTCATTAATGCAGACCTGGTGAAGTTTGCAAAATATACGCCCGTGTCTTCGGAAAACGAAGCCGTCGTTCCGCAAGCATTGGATATCGTCGAGCGCACGAAGCCGAAGGAGGAGGTGCCTCAGCATGTTTGACGTGACGTTTGCAAACAAAAACTTCCTCTTCCTGCTGTTGCTGATTCCTGCGCTGTCGGCATGGTATTATTTCCGTGAGAAATACCGTGAGAGCGATGTTCGATTCTCGAGCCTTATTCCATTTTCAGAAGTATTGTCAACACGGAAGGAGCGTGCACGTCACTTGCCGTTCATCCTTCGTATGGCGGCGCTCGCGCTGCTGATATTTGCTCTAGCGCGCCCTCAGTCGACGTCGCACGGAGAGAATGTGTACAGCGAAGGGATTGATATCGTCCTCGCGCTCGATATTTCTGGCAGTATGCTCGCGGAGGATTTTCACCCGAACCGCATCGAAGCCGCGAAGGCTGTTGCGCAGGAGTTCATCAGCGGGCGAACGAACGACCGCATCGGGCTTGTCATTTTTTCGTCGGAAAGTTTTACGCAATGCCCTCTCACCGTCGACTATGCCGTCCTGAAAAATCTTCTCAAGCCGGTCAAGCCAGGCATGATTGAAGACGGCACTGCCATCGGGCTCGGAATTGCTAATGCCGTGAACCGTTTGAAAGAGAGCAAAGCAAAAAGTAAGGTCATCATTCTGCTAACCGACGGCGTAAACAACCGGGGTGAAATCGACCCGATCACTGCAGCGCAAATCGCCGCGTCGTACGGAATACGCGTTTATACCGTGGGAATGGGAACAATTGGCGAAGCGCCGTATCCCGCCCAAACGCCGTTTGGAATCCGCTACCAAATGATGCCGGTGGATCTTGATGAGAACGCACTGACCAAAATCGCGGCGCTGACGGATGGAAAATATTTTCGTGCAACCGATAATACGACATTGGACAAAATCTACAAGGAAATTGACCGGCTTGAAAAGACACGGATTGAAGTTCGCTCCTACAGACGGTTCAGTGAACTGTTTTATTCTTACGCCGGCCTCGCGTTGTTTCTGTTGATGGTTGACGTTGGAATATCGAAAACTTGGTTAAGAAAGTTGCCGTAAGCATGAAAAGAATCCATTCTTCGTTGCAAACTCCCGCTATTCGAGCGAAGATTCGGCGAGAATCACTTGCAGCGGATGAAGAAGAGTCCGTTAACCTCGCCAACTACGGACAACGGACTACGATCTACGGACAACGGACTAAGAACTCATGATACGTTTTGCACACTATGAATATTTGTATTGGCTTGCGCTTGTTCCGCTGACCGTTGCACTTTTCTGGTTTGTCGGCAGGAAGCGGAGGGAGGCGAGGGAGAAATTTTCATCCGCCGGAATGTTTGAGCGGCTCGCCTCGGAATCGAGCCGGGCGAAAAGTACGGTGAAATCACTGCTCCTGCTGGCAGCAATTTCGTCGATTGTTGTGGGGCTGGCGAACCCGCAAGTCGGCATACGTCAGGAGGAAGTGAAACAGGAAGGGGTCGATATTTTTATCGCGCTCGACGTCTCTCTTTCAATGAAAGCGGAGGATGTCAAGCCGAACCGCCTCGCGAAGGCTAAGTATGAAATCGGCAATCTCATTAACCGGCTCGGCGGCGACCGGATTGGGTTGATTATTTTCTCCGGCGAGAGTTACGTGCAATTTCCGCTGACAACGGATTATAGCGCAGCCAATCTGTTTTTAGACGTCGTTGATGTCGAGTCGGTGCCGACCCCGGGGACCGCCATCGGGACGGCTGTGGAACAGGCGATGAAGTCGTTTAACTCGAATGCGCCGACTAAAAAAGTTCTCATTATTATCACCGACGGAGAGGATAACGAAGGGGACGGAATCTCTCAGGCGGAAGAAGCGGGAAAGAAAGGCGTGCTGATCTATACCATCGGCATGGGTTCGCCCGCGGGAGCGCCGATTCCAATCTATGACGCAAGCGGACATCAGGTCGATTTCAAGCGTGATCGTGCCGGAAATGTTGTTTTGACAAAACTCGATGAGACGACGCTTCAAAAAATTGCGACACTTGGGAATGGGAAGTATTACCGGGCGACGAACAACCAGGATGAATTGGATGCAATCTATAAGCAAGTGAATGCGCTGCAAAAGAGCGAATTCGGGACAAAACAATTCACTGATTTTGAAGACCAATTTCAGTATTTTATAGGATTAGCACTGATTTTGCTGCTCATTGAAGTATTGTTGTCCGATAAGAAGATTCCATGGCTGGAAAAGATTAATCCATTTAAAGGAATTGTTGTCGATAATAAACAATGATCAATCAACAATCAGCAATGGACACAGAACTAAGGACCAGTCACTAATAATAATGAATTCCTTTATTTACAGGCTTCTCTTACTGACTGCATGCTTGAGTTCGCTTGCCGCAGCCCAGACAGTGCGGTCGCATATTAGCGACGGCAATGCTCTCTACAAAGACCAGAAGTTCGCCGATGCTGAAGCGGAGTACCGGAAGTCGCTGGAAAAAGATAACCAGGTGATGCAGGGCTATTTCGACCTTGGCGACGCATTGTACAAACAGCAGCGGTACGATGAAGCGGTTCAGAATTACCAGAATGCTCTTACAAAGACAAACGCACCAAAAGTGCAAGCACAGCTCCACCACAATATCGGCAATGCGCATCTTGAGAGGAAAAGTTATCAGGAAAGCATCGATGAATACAAACGTTCACTGAAACTTATTCCGGACGACGAAGAGACGAAGTATAATCTCGCCTATGCCGAGAAGATGTTGAGGCAGCAGCAGCAGCAAAAGAAGCAGGAGAACAAGCAAAATAAAAACGACAAGAACCAACAGAAGGATCAGCAGAAGAAACAGCAGGACAAAGACAAGCAGGACAAAGACAAGCAGGATCAACAAAAGCAAAATCAACAACAGCAGCAAAATCAGCAGCAACAAGAGAAACAGATGTCTCGTGCAGACGCCGAACGGATTCTCGACGCGTTAAAGAACGACGAGAAAAATGTCCAGAAGCAGCTTCACAAAAAACAGGTTGTCAAGGGCAGTGTAGAAAAAGACTGGTAGTTGGCTGGTGAAAAGTAAAAAGTTAAAAGTGAAAAGTTATTCGTCAGCGATAGGGTTGATGCTGTTGACCCTTCCTTTATTGCTCGCCGCTCAAGGTGTTACGTTCACAGCATCGGTCGATAAGAATACCGTTGCCACGGATGAACAGTTTACTTTGGAATTGACGTTGAACGGCGGCGGCATGGGAGGTGGGAAAAATCTCAAATTGCCGGACCTTGGCAAGTTCATGATTCTTTCCGGACCCAACCAATCGTCAAGCGTGCAAATTGTCAACGGTTCTGTTTCATCGACGGTGACATACAGTTATGTTCTGCAGCCTCGCGAGGCGGGAAAATTTACGCTCGGTGCGGCGACCATCGAAGCGGGCGGAAAACAATATTCTTCGCAACCCGTTGAAATGACTGTCGTAAAAGGCTCTGCAAAGCCCAAGCAGTCTGCGGCATCGGGGCAAACCCCCGACACGGATGTTCAAGTCGGCGATAATCTTTTTCTGCGAGCAACCGTTGATCGGTCTCGCGTGTACCTTGGAGAGCAAGTCACCGTTTCATTTAAGGTGTATACGAGGGTCAGAATTACGAACTATACGATTAACAAACTTCCCTCTATGACGGGATTTTGGGGGGAAGAACTTGCCGTTCCGCAACAAGTCGCCTTGACGAATGAAACCGTTAACGGCAAGCAGTACCAAGCCGGATTATTAAAGAAAGTGGCATTGTTCCCTACGCAATCCGGTACGCTTGAAATCAATCCGCTGGAAATTGTTTGTCAGGTTCAAATCCAAAACCGCAAGCGTTCGAACGATTTCTTCGACCAGTTTTTCAACGACCCGTTTTTCAACAACGTTGCGACGTCGAATATCAGCATTAAAAGCCCTCCGGTAAAAATTTCAGTGCTTCCGCTGCCGAAGACCGACGTGCCCGCGTCTTTTAAAGGTGCGGTGGGGAAATTTAGTTTAAACGCGGGCGTTAGCAGCTCTACGGTCAAAACAAATGAGCCGTTGTCTTTGAAAGCGACGATCGGCGGCTCCGGCAACATCAAAATCCTTGAGGCGCCGAACCTTGAACTCTCCAACGATTTCGAAAAATACGACCCGAAGGTCAACGAGACGATCGACCGGAGCAGCAATGTCGTTAACGGTTCGAAGACGTTTGAGTGGCTGCTTGTCCCCCGCTACCCGGGACAAAAGAGGATTCCGCCCCTTGAGTTTTCATATTTCGACCCCTCGAAAGGAAAGTACGTCGCGCTTAAATCCGCGGCGATAGAGCTTACAGTCGAGAAAGGAAGTGCGGAAGCGCCGCAAATTGTCAACGGGATTTCGAAGGAGGATGTGAAGCTCCTAAGCCAGGATATTCGTTTCATCAAAACGAACTCCAGCTCATTCCGCAGAAAAGGGGGCGACGTCATTCCGCTCTCTACTCTGGCGATCATCACGGTATTACCTCTCCTTGCGTTCGTCGGTCTGGCCGCGTACCGGCAAAAGACTTTAAAAGAATTGTCGGATGTTGCATCATTCCGCTCCCGCAAAGCAATGAAGACCGCATCGAAGAGGCTAAAAGAAGCGAAAGTCTTGATGAGTTCGGAGAGCGCCGAAGCATTTTATGCGGAGATCTCCCGCGCGCTTTGGGCATACGTTTCAGACAAACTGTCTATTGACAGGGCGGAGCTTTCTATTGAAAACGTGATGAAACAACTGGAGGGAAAGCCGATCTCGCAAGATGTTGTTGCGCGATTGAAAGAATGTCTCGAAGCATGCGAGTTTGCCCGTTATGCACCGGCGAGCTCTAGGCAGGACGAAAAGAGCAAGATCTATGAAATGGCGAGCAACGTCATTATTTCGACTGAAAAGGAGTTGAGCAAGTGAAACAATTATTAATCGTTCTCTTGCTCTTGCTGATCTTTGCTGGAATTTCGTATTCGGATGAAGCATCCCAAATGTTCGAACAGGCGAATCAGCTCTACCTTCAGGCAAAATATCCGGATGCGATTGCACAATACGAGAAGATCGTGCAGGGGGGCTTCGAAAGCGGCGAACTGTATTTTAACCTGGGGAATGCATACTACAAAAACGGCAACATCCCCAAAGCAATTCTCAATTACGAGCGTGCTAAAGAATTGCTTCCCCGCGACGAGGATGTGCAATTCAACCTTCAGCTCGCAAACCTTCAAGTCGTCGACAAGATCGAAGCCGTGCCTCGGCTTTTTGTTTACCGCTGGGCCGATTCGATGCTTGCACTGTTTTCTCTGTCCACGATGGGATGGATTGTGTACGCATTTTTTATGCTGACATTGACGGCGTTTGCGCTATTTCTTTTCTCGAGAACATACACTCAGAAGAGGCTTTCGATGTTTGCCGGGCTTGTTTTTTCGGCAGCGCTCATTCTGACGATGATAGGGTTCGGCGTGCAATCCTACAAAGAATCAAATACAGAGTTTGCGATTGTCATGAGCGATGTGGCGAACATCAAAGCCGCCCCGGACAGCAAAGGGAATGACCTTTTTGTCCTTCACAAAGGCCTACGGGTTCAAGTGCTCGACGGCGTGAACCATTGGCGCAAAATCCGCCTTGCCGACGGGAAGGTCGGCTGGATTCCCGAAGAGGATTGCGAAAGTATCTGACCGGACTTCTTCACAAACCTCTCTATTTTTGAGAGCTATTTGGGCAGTGATACACTCTCTGCGGCTATTGATTTTCCCGCCTAGGTTCGACTGAACACTATTCAAAAAACACTAATCGAAAAAATCTGCCGGAATTGACAATTCCACTTATAGTTCATACATTTACGAAAAGAAACTGAGCAAGAGTGGGAAGGAATTCTGCTATTTCCTATGTCCGGCCAACATTCCATGAAGAAAATTAAAATTCTTGTTGTCGACGACCATCCGCTTGTTCGTTTTGGCGTCATTAACCAATTGAAAGCGTACGAAGATTTCATCGTTGTGGGAGAGGCGGAAGACGGTGAGGACGCAATTGCAAAAACAAAAGCGTTGAGCCCCGATCTTGTCATCATGGACATTTTTATGCCGGGAATTTCCGGCATCGAGGCGACAAAGCTGTTGAAAAAGAAATACCCCGCCACCCGCGTGTTAATCCTGACCGGTTTTGAAAACGAAGACTACGTTTACCAAATTATTCGCTCGGGGGCGGGAGGATATGTTCTTAAGAGTGTTGAGAAAGAACAGTTGATCGAAGCGGTCCGCGCTGTGATGAAAGGGGAAAAATTCTTCAGTCCCGGCATCTCAAAGCTCATCGTCGAGAACTTCATACGAAAAGCGGAAGGCCAAAGAGTCCCGCCTCTTTCCGACGACGAGATTCTTACGAAAAGGGAAAAAGAAATTCTCATACTCGTTGCCGACGGGCTGACGAATCAGCAAATTGCCGAAAAATTATTTATCAGCGCGCGGACGGTCGATACCCATCGCACGAACATCATGCAGAAACTGAACATCCACGATGTAGCAAACCTCGTCCGTTATGCCATTGACAAAGGGCTCGTGCAATCGAAGGAATGACGCGAATCGGCGGCTCTCCGCCTGCGTTTTGCGCCGGACTTCACAAAATGTTTGCTGCAATAAATTCCGACTTGTTTCACAAGAGCACCATATTCATAATACGCTTTTCCCATGCCAGCGCTGATGAAAAAAGTACACATTTTGATTGTTGACGACCATCCCCTTGCGCGATTCGGGATACGGAACCAGTTGAAAGATGTTGAGGATTTTGTCGTTGTCGGAGAGGCCGAGGACGGCGAAGAAGCGATGCTCAAAGTGAAGGAGCTTCATCCCGACATCATTGTCCTTGACCTTTTCATCCCGTTTCTTTCCGGGTTTGAAGTTGCGAAGCTTGTTCGCAAGGATTTTCCCGCCACCCACGTGCTTATTTTGACGGCGTACGAACAGGAAGAATACCTCCACCAGGCGCTCGAGTTTGGAGCGGAAGGATACTTATTGAAGAGTGCGGAGAAAGAAGAACTCATATCCGCAATACGGTCGGTCGTCAAAGGCGGCAAGGCCTTTAGTTTGCGCGTGAACGAGGTCATCGTGAAAGGATTTTTGAGCAAGGGGGAGCAGTCGAAAACGTCTCAGCCCCCGTCCGTGCTGCTCACGGCTCGTGAAAAGGAAATCCTCGAACTCGTTTCACGAGGACTCACCAACCAGCAAATTGCACAGAAACTCTTCATAAGTTCCAGGACGATTGATACTCATAGAACCAATATCATGCACAAGGTCGGCGTTCATGATGTCGCACATCTTGTCCGGTACGCGATCGAGCACGAGTTGATAAAAGTTAAAGAATAATTTTCCATTGCATCATTCCTCTTCGTGAAGTCTTTTCTCCGGGAATCCTTCGCAGGAAAGCCAGTCTTTCGTGCTGCACATTTTTCAATTAACCTTGGGAGTCTTACGTGGATAACGACGCTTTAGATCAATTATGCATCAATACAATACGAACGCTTGCTATCGATGGCGTTCAAAAAGCAAATTCCGGCCACCCTGGCATGCCGATGGGTGCCGCTCCGATGGCGTACGTCCTTTGGTCGCGGTTCTTGAAACACCATCCCGCTCATCCGCATTGGCATAACCGAGACCGGTTCGTGTTGTCGGCAGGCCATGGCTCGATGTTGCTCTACAGCCTCCTCCACCTTACCGGGTACGATGTTTCTCTTGACGACTTAAAAAATTTTCGGCAACTGGGAAGTAAAACACCGGGGCATCCGGAATTTCATGTGACGGCAGGAGTTGAAACGACGACTGGCCCGCTCGGACAGGGTTTTGCCAACGGTGTTGGGATGGCAATCGGGGAACGGTACATGGCTGCGCGGTACAACCGGCCGAACTTTGACGTTGTCAATTATTTTATTTACGGCATCGTAGGCGACGGTGATCTGATGGAAGGTGTCTCGTCGGAAGCGGCATCGCTCGCCGGCCATTTGAAACTCGGAAACGTCATCTATTTATACGACGACAATCACATCAGTATTGACGGTACCACCGAGTTCGCCTTCACCGAGGACCGCATGAAGCGCTTTGAAGCATACGGCTGGCATGTGCAATCAGTTGCCGACGGGAACGATACCGAAGCGATCGACGCCGCGATACGGGCAGCACAAAAGGTAACGGACCGTCCATCGATCATTGCCGTAAGAACTCATATCGGCTACGGCAGTCCTCATAAACACGATACCGGCGAAGTACATGGCACACCCCTTGGGCCAGAGGAAGTGAAGCTGACAAAAACAGCATACGGGTGGGACCCGGAAAAACAGTTCTTTATACCCCCGGAGGCTCTCGATCATTTCAGGAAAGCGGTTGCGAAGGGAAAAGCCGCGGAAGAAGAATGGCAGAGGAAGTTTTCCGAGTATAAAAAAGCGTATCCTGACGTCGCTGCAGAATTGGAAAATGTACGCGAAGGAAAACTGGGTAACGCATGGAAGGATGCACTTCCCAAATTCGGCCCGGAAGCCGGGATGGCGACGCGTGAAGCGTCCGGCAAAGTTCTAAATGCCATTGCGCCTCATTTGCCTGGACTGATCGGCGGCTCGGCAGACTTACGTCCGTCGAATAATACCTTCTTGAAAAATTTTCCGGAATTTCAGCCGGGGAGTTACGACGGAAGGAATTTTCATTTTGGAGTGAGAGAGCACGCGATGGGGTCTATTCTCAATGGCATGGTTCTGACCGACGGAATCATTCCATTTGGCGGAACATTTCTAATTTTTTCGGACTACATGCGGCCTCCGATACGTCTTGCCGCGCTTATGGGTATCCGCCCCATTTACGTCTTCACCCATGACAGCATCGGTCTGGGAGAAGACGGGCCGACACACCAGCCGATCGAACAATTGGCGTCTCTCCGCGCCATCCCAAATATGACGTTGCTTCGCCCGGCAGATGCAAACGAAACGGCGGAAGCCTGGAAGTATGCCGTAGAACATCGCAGCGGGCCGGTTGCCATCGCCCTCACGCGGCAAAAAGTGCCGACAATCGACCGGACAGTGTACGCACCGGCAGAAAATTTCTGGAAGGGTGCGTACACGCTTGCTGAAAGCTCGACGAAGCCGGAAATTATTTTGATCGGCAGCGGTTCGGAGGTGCAATTTGTCATTGGTGCATATAAGCGGCTTTTGGAAATGGGATTCTCAGCTCGGGTCGTAAGTATGCCGTCGTGGGAATTGTTCGAACGGCAGACCAAAGAATACCGGGAGAGCGTTTTCACGCCTTCAATAAAAAGAAGGATTGCAGTGGAAGCGGGAGTGCCTATGGGCTGGACCAAATATGTCGGCGACGAAGGAACAATCTTGGGAATTACAAAATTCGGTGCGTCGGCTCCGTTTGAGGTTCTCTACAAAGAGTACGGGTTAACGGTAGAAAATGTTGTGAAGAAGGCAGAGGAAATGCTCGGAAAGCTCACCGTTTAGTCTGAGGAAAGAGTGTTATGGAATCATTCGCAATAGAACGGCCCATCATCTCTCCCGAGTTCCGGAGACAGCGCATCATTAATTGGCTCTCGCTAGGCTTTCTGTATGCGGTTTTCTATATGACCCGATACAATTACACTGCCGTTGCTCCGACGCTGGCGGACTTGCTCGGATGGAAAAATACGGAATTGGGAATTTTCGAAACGTTAATGCCGTTGGTCTACGGACTTTCGGTTGTTCTCAACGGCCCGTTCGCGGACAGAGTCGGCGGCAAGAAAGCCTTCCTGTTTGGAGCAGTCGGCGTTGCTCTTATGAATTTCCTTTTCGGTCTGGCGAGCCTCGCCGTTTCCAGTCCGGCGGTGTGGGAGGGTTCCGGTCTCGCCCGGCATGTCGTGACGCCGGCAGCGCTCAAATTCGGATTGTCCGGCGGAATGATTCTTACGTTGATGGCAATCGTGTGGGGCATGAACGGATACTTTCAATCCTTCGGGGCACTTTCAATTGTGAAAGTGAATGCACAGTGGTTCCACGTCCGGGAGCGCGGTACGTTTGCCGGAATTTTCGGCGTGTTGATCCGAATGGGACTGCTGCTTGCGTTTCAGGGCGTGCCCCTCATCCTTCTCGTGCTGCCGTGGCAGTATGCCTTTTGGATTCCCGGAGCGTGTGTCATCGTGCTGTTCGTGATAAACTATTTCTTTATGTACAATTCTCCGAAGGATGCCGGACTGGGCGACTTCAATACCGGCGACGAGGTTGAAGGCGACGAAAGCAAGCCCTCGTCTCTCGCATTTGTCGTTAAGAAAGTTTTCGCTTCGCGCATTATGTGGATGATCGCTCTCGGCTCAATGATGATCGGTTTCGTCCGCCGGAGCGTCGTCGATGCATGGTGGCCGAAATATTTTGTCGATTTTCACGGCGCGAATAAATCGGCGTTTGCAACGTATCTGCCATACATCATCGCGACATGGGGAATTGCACTGGCTGGGATTGCAGGCGGCTTTGTCTTTGGCATTGCGTCCGACAGAACCTTCGGCGGTCGGCGCGCGCCCGTGATAACGTTCGGTTTCATCGGGATGGCAGTCGTACTGGTGTTGTTCGGTGTATCTGATCTTCTTAATTTTGGTCCGGTCATGGCCGCAGGCTGTCTAGTCCTTCTCTCATTTTTCGTCAACGGTGCACACGGAATGATCGGGGGGGCGGCGTCGATGGATTTTGGAGGGAAGCGCGCTGCGGCCTCTGCTGCCGGCCTTTTCGACGGAATGCAATACCTTGCCGGCGCCTTTGTTGGAATGGGAGTAGGCTATATCACCACTACCTGGGGATGGGGAGCGTGGCATTGGGCGCCGATTCCGTTCGCGCTCATCGGCGCGTATGTAATGTCGCGATTATGGAACGTATTGCCGAAAGGAAAGGCAGCACACTGATTTGAGAAGAAACATTCCGTTTCAGACTGCATTGTGAATATCCCTCCCCGATGCGCATCCGATTAAAAGTGAATTGTTTCATCGAACAAAATTCTTCCCGCTCGCGAAAAGTTTGCAGACGATGTACTATGAAAGCAATAGCCCGAAATTCACTTCTTGCTTTGACCATCGTCACCGCAATTGTGCTGCCGCATGTGTCGTTCTCACAGAGTTTTGACGGCGACACTCTTGGGGGAAAACAGCTTGGAGTCTATCCGCTGCCGATATTCTATTATACTCCTGAGACCGGCTTTGCAGGAGGAGGCGCCGCACTCTATCTTTATCGAGATACGACGTTCCGGAATAGCCGTCCGTCGGACATCACCGGGGACGCTGTCTATACCGAGAAGAAGCAGGTTATTGTCGAAATTGATGGTGATTTCTATTTCGTCGACGGCACGTACCGCCTATTGGCTGATACGTGGTACAAGAATTTTCCGAACAGCTTTTACGGAATCGGCAATAACGCTGTGTCCGCCGCGCGCGAGAGCTACACGTCGAAATCGTTGTTCGGAAAGATTGTTCTCTACCGGAAGGTTTATGCGAAGTTTAACCTGGGCCCGCTTCTTCAGTACGAGTCTTCTTCGATTATTGAGACCAAGCCGGGCGGGCTGCTTGAGTCCGGTGCAATTGCCGGAAGCAGCGGCGGAACCGTTGCGGGAGCCGGCATTGTAGCAAACTGGGATTCGCGGGACAAAACATTTGCCGCCTACTCCGGAAGTTTTTATCAGATCGCGACGGTCGTTAACGGCAGGTCGTTAGGAAGTGACTTCAGCTACACCGACGTTGAAGTCGATCTGCGCAATTTTTTTGAAGTGCTTCCTTCTCAGATTCTTGCGATACAAGCGAACGCACATGTCATTGACGGCACGGCGCCGTTTCAGGATCTGGCTCGTTTTGGGGGGCAGGATTTCCTTCGAGGGTATTTTGACGGCCAGTATCGGGATAAGACCGAAGTTGGCGGACAAGTTGAGTACAGGATTCCAGTGTGGTGGAGGTTTGGAGCCGTCGCCTTTGCCGGTGTTGCGCAAGTGGCGGACAAAGTTTCCCTGTGGAGCCTTACTGAATTCAAGTTTGCCGGCGGAGGCGGTGTCCGTTTCCTTTTGAACCGCGAGGAACGTATTGCGCTCCGACTCGATATGGGCTTCGGCAATAATTCTTCAGGGGTGTATTTGACTGTTACAGAAGCGTTTTAGCTTGCCGTTACCGTATCTAGTTGTTAATATGTGGCAACGTGGATAACCGCTACCCTTAAGGTGACGGTCATCTACGGTTCACTTCTTCATCCCCCACAACTTTGTCGTCACTCGCTCCAATTCTCTCCCGATAAGCAAAGGATCCAGAGTTTTCTCCGGCTCGTTTTCAAATGACGCGTAAGGAATTTTGAACCCTTTTACCTCGATGTAATTCGGGTCCTTTTTTTCGAGTTTTTCCCAATCGTTTGCTTTGTAGTAGAACTCCATTTTTTCGTCGGGGAGGGAATGGTAGAGAATTGAATCCTCTTGGCCCTTTCGCGCCCGCCGGCGATTTTTGCGCACAGACTCTTCGTACGATACGCGGATATAGATCAAGGCGGCTCGTTTAAGGATTTCTTCGTGCATGTACGTCAGCGCTTCGTAAATGCCGTCATCGCCGCCGCGGGCAAATTCCACCAGCGTCGTCATTGTGTCATGATAGTGCGGGTTTCGCGCCAGCTTCTTTCGGTATTCAAGGCTGATGCGCTCGATGTACAAATTCCATGTGAAGTGGTCTTTGAACCAATATTTTTCGTCGGACCACAGACGCGGCTTGCCGTGCCTGCTTAAGATATCGTCGATCTCAAACGATTCCCAAACATATAGAAAATCGTCAAGCTCCTCGAAATCTGCAATGTGAAACCGTTCCAGTCTTTCTTTTGAATTTGTCTTTTTAAGAAAATCGATTACTTCCGATTTTCCTGCTGCCGGTCGGCCGGTGATGATGAGAATAGGAAAGTTTGTTCCGCTCATGGAGTAGCCTTATAGATGATTTGAAACTGCTTGATAATTCCAGAGGTCAGGATCGCGCCAAGACGCAAAGTCACAAAATTAATTCTAAAACGAAAACATCGCGCCTCCACGGCTTGGCGCGTACCGGTTTTTCGAACTGCTCGATTTACTTATCCTCTTTGAAACGATTCTCTATTTTTGAATCTACCTCTTTTTCATTACGTACTTTATTCTCAATTGTCTCGAAGACCGTTTGCTGGAGGTATATAGGATGAAGAATCTCAATACCCAGATAATGCCGCGCCTCGCCGATAAAGAAGTCACTCGCAGCTCCGATGTAAGTGCCCTGTTCGTCGAACGGCTTTCCATTGATCTCAAGCTTCACAATTTCAACTTTTCCGTCAGATGACCGTTTCCATTCGCATTGTATACCCGATGTTTGGATCCTCAGATGTTTCTCGATGTAATTTAGAACGATGGTTTTTACTTCGTTTCCGTTCAGCACGAATGTCGTCAGAATATTTCTAAACGGAAGAATCTCAAAAATGTCTCGTTTCGATATCGGTCCGGCCGAAAGATTCTTCCTGATGCCAGTGTTGTTCATAAAACCGACGTCGGCATGAGCAGCTTCTCGCTGCGCGTCCGCAAGAAAATCGCCGATTCCGGACTCACCGTTGTCGTCGCGAACCCAGTCTTTCTTCAGCGTTCCGATTACTTGGCTGTAGTCTTTTTCAATGCCATGCCGGGCAGAATCGATGAATGCTGATAATTCGGTCTTTGGCCGCGCGCTGTCGTACCATAGTTGAAGCAGCTGGCCGTTGTACTGCGTCACTTTCTTATTTTCAACGGTCAAATCGAGTATGCCGAGGTTCTCGCAGTACGAACCGGTCTGGACGATAATGACGCCGTTGATGAGTTTCGGCTTTTTCAAGCGCGTGTGTGAATGCCCGCCGACAATGACGTTCAGGCCATGGACATTCATAGCCAGCACTGAATCATCGTCCACGCCTTCATGGGTCAAGGCAATGATCAAGTCTGTTTTGGGCTGCAGCTCGTCAATAAACTTCTGCGTTGTTGCTGCCGGCGCAAGGACTTTGATTCCGACAAGCATTGTTTGATTCACTAAGCCGTACAAGCCTTGCGACATGACGCCGATAATGCCGATTTTGAGCCCATTCTTTTCAACGATGATATACGGCTTGTTATTCACCGGGTACTCGCCCTTGTCGTTCACGACATTCGCCGAGAGCGTCGGAAACTTTGCGATCTCCGTGAGGCGGAGTAAATTTTGCTGGCCCAGATCGAAATCGTGGTTCCCGAGACACCACGCTTCACAGCCAATCATGTTCATCATTTCGAACAGCGCTCCGCCGAGCGCGCCTTTGTACTCGTACTCGGTAATCGGATTGCCCGTCATGATATCTCCGGCGTCAAGGTACAGCGTCGCATTGTTTATCTTCCGGATGCTGTCGAGCGCGAACGAAAGTTCGTTGATCCCTCCTACCATCGGCTTCGGAGTTTCCTTGATCCATGTCGCTTCATGCGGAATGAAATTTGCATGGATATCGTTGGTATGCAGGATGGTAACGGTTTTCGGCTGGGAGGCCAGAGGGAAAACGGACAAAAGCCAAAGACAGCCGGCAAGAGAAATCGATTTTATCATGTGGGTGCCCGTACTCCGTTGTTGATAGGTTCAGGAATTGTCAACTCCTGTTGTTTCAAGATACAAAATAAAATGATTTTTTGGAATAGCTCTTTCTATCTTTCTAACTTTGTCGTATCTTGCACCCGAATTGAATAGGTCAACAACGAACTTCAGCGGGAAAAGAATGCCGATAATGAACAGCTGGTGCAAACGAATTTTTTGGGCTGGGACGATACTGACGATGATGAAATTTCGAATGTATGCTGCCGAGCAGCCGCGGTTGATTATCTTTATTTCGGTGGACCAGATGCGGGAAGATTACTTTGACCGCTTTGCCCCGTCTTTCGCGGGCGGATTCAAACGGCTCTACACCGATGGAGTGTTCTTCTCGAATGCGAATCTCAACTACGCTTCGAGCGTAACATGTCTCGGGCACGCAACACTCAGCACGGGAACGTATCCGATGAAGAGCGGTATCATCGACAATGAATGGATAAATCCTGTAACGCGAAAGTCGGTCTATTGTGTTGCAGATACCATGGCGGGCGGCGTCGACGGCGAAGGAGGCGGCTCGTCACCCAACAATCTTCTTGTTACGGCGGTAGGCGACTGGCTGAAAGATTCATCGCCTCGGTCGAAGGTTATTGCGATGTCTGGAAAAGACCGGGCGGCGATTTTGATGGGGGGCAAACACCCCGATTACGCTTTTTGGTACAGCCGGAAGAATGGCCACATGGTGACATCGGATTACTACACGCAGCATGAACCGGAATGGGTGCGCCGCTTCAACAATTCAAAGTGGATAGAAAATAACGTTCCCGCTTCATGGACCAAGCTTTTGCCCGACAGCGTGTACACCAAAGAAGGCCCCGACGACTTCAGCGCCGAAGCAAGATGGGATTCTTCTTCATCGTTTCCTCACAGGTTTTCATCTTCAAGAAAAAACGACCAGATTCTTACGTCGCCGTACGGCGACATGCTTGTCCTGGATTTTGCGGGGAAAGCGATCGAGGCGGAAGAACTCGGCCAACGCCGCGTTACCGACCTTCTCTGTCTCAGCCTGTCCGATTGTGACTATGTCGGTCATGCATTCGGCCCGAACAGCCACGAGATCATGGATTATTTATTCCGGCTTGATCGGGCGCTCGGCTCTTTTCTTTCTCTCGTGGATTCGATTGTCGGTTCCTCCAACGTTCTCGTAGTGTTAAGCGCCGATCACGGAGTGATGCCGCTGCCGGAATTTCTTGTTCAGTTCAGGCATCAGGAGGCGCGCCGACTTCTATATCCTACTCAAATAAAAATGAAGATCGATTCGATCGACAACGCGATTCGGATGGAATGGGGGATACAAGAACAGGTTTTTGAAGCAGGAGAATTTCTCAATTATGCAGCTGCGGCCCGTGCCGGGAAAGACAGTATCCAGCTCGAACAACATGTTGGTGAAGCGTTGCGTCGAATAGACGGTATCGCCGATGTATATTTTCGCCGCGAGTTGATGGATTCGAACACGCCCGACCGACCGTATCTCGCACAATTTAGACGGAGTTACTATCCGCCGAGAGGAGAAGACTTTCAAATTCGGTACTGTGAAAACTGCCTTGTGGAGTCCCATTCCACCGGGACCACTCACGGATCGGTCTACAGTTATGACACCCATGTGCCGATAATATTCTTGTACCCCGGAATGAAAGCAGTACATAGCCAACGCGAAGTCCACACAGTCGACATCGCTCCGACACTTGCTCGTATTCTCAATATAGACTACCCCCCGACTGTCGACGGCGTGCCGATGGAAGAATTCAAATAACATCGGTTCCACGATTCTTCGATACCGTTCAATGCTGACGATGGAGGATTTATGACTCGTCCGATTTTCACTTATTCTGTCGCACCTTCACTTCCTCAACCGCTTCAACGTCTGTATGCACTTGCATATAATCTCATTTGGGTTTGGGATCACGAACTTCTGGAAGTGTTCATGCGCCTTGACACCGACTTGTGGGAAGAATCTCACCACAATCCCGTTCTGATGCTCGGAGCAATTAAGCAGCAACGGCTCAACTCGCTGGCGCATGATGAAGCTTTTCTGGGCGAACTTGACCGTGCGTGGGACCGGTACGCGCAATACCTTGACGTAAGCTCAAGTTGGTTTCAAAAAAAATACGGCAAGGAGAGCAGTCCGGCCGTCGCATATTTTTCCGCAGAGTTTGGGTTGACAGAATGTTTGCCGAACTATTCCGGCGGCTTGGGTATTCTTTCCGGCGACCATATCAAATCGGCCAGCGACCTGGGTATTCCGCTCGTCGGTGTCGGATTGCTTTATCAACAGGGTTACTTCAGTCAGTACCTGAATGTGGATGGCTGGCAGCAGGAGCGCCATCCTGAAAATGATTTCTACACACAGCCGATCCAGATCGAGAAGGACAAGGAAGACAAGCCTATCACGGTGTCGGTCGAGTTTCCGGGGCGAAGCGTCTTTGCGCAAGTATGGCGGGTGCAGGCTGGACGGGTTCCTGTTTTTCTGCTGGACACAAACATCCCGGTGAACTCTCAGGAAGACCAGGACATCACGGATCAACTCTACGCCGGCGATCGTGAATTGAGAATGAAACAGGAAATCATGCTCGGCATCGGAGGCTATAGGGCGTTGTGTGCAATGGGGATGAAACCGACGGTGTGCCACATGAACGAAGGGCACTCGGCGTTTCTTTCGCTCGAGCAATGCCGGCAGCTGATGAAGGAGAATAATATTTCCTTCGCCGAAGCTCGTGAGGCGGCGACTGCGGGAGCGGTCTTTACCACACACACTCCTGTACCTGCAGGAAACGATTATTTTACTCCGGTGTTGATGGACAAATATTTTGGCCAGTTCTATGGCACACTCGGAATTTCCCGAAGAGATTTTCTCGGATTAGGCAGGAGAGACATCAACAACGACGCGGAAGATTTTTGCATGACGATTTTGGCTTTGCGAATGTCTGCATACAGCAACGGTGTGAGCAAACTCCATGGTGAAGTTTCGCGGGCGATGTGGCAGAATGTTTGGCCCGGCATTCCGGCGCAAGATACTCCGATCGGTTCCATTACGAACGGCGTGCACGTCCCGTCGTGGGTCAGCCGCGATATGATGGGATTATTTGAACGATATTTGGGTCGCCGATGGAAGGACGACGTCAGCGAAAGCGCGTTGTGGAGTTTTGTGCATCGGATTCCGGATGAAGAGATCTGGCGGACGCATGAACGAAGACGAGAACGGCTCGTTGCATTTGCACGTCAGCGGCTCCGGTCTCAATTTGAATCACGAGGAGCGTTGCGCAATGAGGTGGCACAAGCGGCGGAGCTCCTCAACCCCGATGCTCTCACAATCGGTTTTGCGCGCCGCTATGCCACGTACAAAAGGGCTACCTTGCTGTTGCGCGATGCAGAACGTCTGATTCGCATTCTCAGCGACAAGGACCGGCCGGTGCAAATTATTTTTGCCGGGAAGGCCCATCCGCTGGATAATCCCGGAAAGGAATTCATCCGAGAGATAGTTCATTTTGCGCGGCAGCCCGAAGTTCGGCGCCGTATGGTTTTCATTGAAGATTATGATATGGTCGTTGCCCGCTATCTTGTTCAAGGCGTCGACGTTTGGCTGAATACGCCGCGCCGTCCACTCGAGGCAAGCGGCACGAGCGGGATGAAAGCAGCGGTGAATGGTGCTCTCAATCTTAGCGTCCTCGACGGCTGGTGGGTGGAGGCATGCAACGTCAACACCGGCTGGGCAATCGGCCAGGGAGAAGAGTATGGCGACGAAAACTATCAGGACGAAGTCGAATCGAACGCGCTCTACAATCTTCTCGAGAAGGAACTGATTCCTCTGTTCTACAATCGCGGCGCCGACGGACTGCCCCGCGCATGGATCAGCAAAATGAAAACCTCCATGCGTGAAATCTGTCCGGTGTTCAATACCAACAGGATGGTGAAAGAATACACGGAACAATATTATCTCCCTGCCCATAACCGGTATCTGTCGCTCACCGGTGAAAAAATGAAGAACACGAAGGCCCTTGCATTGTGGCGGGCGAAGATACAACAGAACTGGGCTGGTATGAAGATCGTTGAGATCAAATCGGACGGGCAGAAAGGAATGAAGGTTGGCGAGGCGCTCGATGTCCGCGCGAGCATCGACCTCGGGGCGTTGACGCCGGATGATGTGACGGTGGAATTGTGCCACGGCATGCTTAATTTGAGCGGAGAAATTGTGAATCCGACGGTTCTTCCGATGGCCGCATCAGGAAAACTGAAAGGGAGGGCGTTTGAATTCGTCAGTACCATTAAGTCAGAATCAAGCGGGCGGCAGGGTTACACCGTTCGTATTCTGCCGCACCACATGGAAATCGACAATCCATTAAAACAAGGGCTGGTTTTGTGGGCGTGAGCTGCAGTCGATGGATCAATTTCAGCACATCGTTGGTCAGATATTTTTGGCCGACCTGTTTGATTGGCAATAATGCCTGTCACACGAAGAATGCGCCCAAAGCTGACACATTACCTTCGCTGCATGTTCCATGCTTTGAACAATGAAATTGATTATATTAACTTATTCAAATTTGCCAACAATCATCCAACTAATTGAAAGGGAAGCACCATGCTGAGCAAGGCAATTCAGGATGCGATAAACAACCAGATCAACAAGGAATTGTTTTCATCCTATTTGTATCTCGCAATGTCTACCTATTTCGCCGAGTCCAACTTCTCCGGTTTTGCAAGCTGGATGAAAGTTCAGAGTACGGAAGAATACGCGCACGCAATGAAGTTTTACGGGTACGTGATCGAACGGAACGGGCACGTCGAGTTGGAAACGATCGAAAAGCCGCATGCGAAGTTCAAATCGCCCGCCGATGTTTTCAAGCAGGTGGTGGAGCATGAGGAGAAAGTAACAGCGATGATCAATAAGTTGTATGAACTTGCCATCAAAGAAAAAGATTATCCGACGCAGATCATGCTCGAATGGTTTATCACCGAACAATTGGAGGAAGAGAAGAGCGCCGGGGACATTCTTGAACAATTGAAGATGGTCGGCGATTCGCCGGTGAGCTTGATTATGATGGATCGCCAGTTGGCGGCGAGAGCGAGTAAATAATTGGCTGGTAATTGAGCATAAATATCTGCATGCCCGCGAAATCGAGTAGCCGTTGATGATACCGCTGTGTCGCGGACCATTCTGCCAGAATTTCCTCACTGAATAAGCTCTGCGGTTGTATTGAGCAATCGCTTAGCTTGAAACGGACCCACCGCGAAATTTCTCTTGACATTGATTCTTTTGCGTATTAACTTTGTGATACAAAGTGCTTTGCAAAATAATACGATAAATTGAGTCACCCTGTCTTCCACTAATTGAACAATTTTCTATGGCTACCATTGACGACCGCCTGAAGGATATTTCGGAAATCCGATCGATGATGGAACAATCGACGAAATTTCTTTCGCTGAGCGGGCTTTCAGGAGTAAGCGCTGGCATTGTTGGAATTGCAGCGGCTGTCATTGCGCAGTACTCCATCCTCACTATGGGAACTGACATTTCAGCCCCGAATGCCGCAGGTCTTTTCCTGGTTGGATCTATCGCGACGCTGGTTGTTGCCTTAAGCCTCGCAGCGTATTTCTCGTTGCGAATGGCGCGGAAAAAGGAACTTCCAGTTTGGAGCGCTGCCACAAAGTCGCTCTTGGTGAATTTGTTTATTCCGCTGGCTGTGGGCGGGGCATTCTGCTTTGTTCTGGTGCATCACAACATTCCTTTCTTAATCGCTCCGGCGATGCTGATTTTTTACGGACTCGCACTGCTCAACACAAGCAAATACACGTTGAAAGAAATTCGTTACCTTGGTTTGAGCGAGATATGTCTGGGTTTGGCTGGTTCCTTCTGGATCCAGTTCGGGTTGATTTTTTGGGGGGCGGGGTTTGGTGTTCTGCACATTGTGTATGGGACCTTCATGTATTTTAAGTACGAAAAGTGAACGAGATCTTCGAGAACTTAAATAGAGTTTTTGAGAACCGTGTTCGTTTGGCGGTAATGTCGATTCTTGCCGTAAATGATTCGATGGACTTTAATTCGTTAAAAAAAATGCTTGCTTTGACAGACGGAAATCTCGCAACGCACATCGCAACCCTGGAAAAAAGGAAATATGTTAAAGTGGAAAAGGAATTCGTTGGAAAGAAAACCCTCACGACCTATACGGTGACTCAAACAGGGAGAAAGGCGTTTTCGGAGCATATTGATGCCATGGAAAAATTGATCAAACAGTGCAAGTGATTTTCATATGGTTATGATAAAGGACAAAAGCATTTATCACACGGGACATCGTGTCATCGTTGTTTTGTTTTGCCGCGGGGCGCCTGAAAAGATTTGTGCAATCAAGTCTCTTTCGTGCGTACGAAACCACGATAATACATATATCATTTACTCTAACTATTGTTGAGGGTGCTCATGCCGGCAAAACTGTTGTTCACAATCATCGGGTTCAATGTTCTCGTCGTCATATTTCTTGCAGGAGTTGTTGTCGCATATTTCCGGCCGAATCAGTTCGGGATGGCTGCATCGCTTTTTCTCGGATGGTTAACAGGATTCATCAACCTCGAAACGTCGGAGCCGCAATTCCCCGTAGTGCTCCTTCTTGCGTTCGGTTTCTTTCTGGGATTTACAACCCCGAAAAGCGTTTGGAAACTGGCCTTAGTGCTTGGTCTATTTGTTCCTCTTTCACAATTCATTTGGATTGGCGTGACGCATCAAAATGAATTGTTTCTCTCCGATGGCGTCGGTTCGCTTATCGCTTTTCTTCCGGCTTTCGGAGGTGCGTATCTAGGAAAATTCATCGCTGGCGCACATCGAACAAAAATCGGCGCAGTGAACGGACTCGTCGCCGGCCAAAGTCATGAATAAATGGATAGTATACTGCCCGTGAAAACGTTTTCGCGGAAAATTGCAAGTTTTCTTATTATTCCGATTGTGTTGATCGCTCTCGTCGCACTGTATTGCGTCCATATGTTGGTGCAGAGGTCGCAGTCCACCGTCCGCTGACAGGCCACGGCTGAAAGATACCTGATGAAATGGAACATTCTGATGTGAGACAACAAACCAGTCGCCTAACAAGCCTCTTTGTAATCGTCGCTATTTTTTCAATCGCAATGTCATGGATGGAGTCGTCCACTGTTGCGTACTTGCGAACGCTGGTGAATCGCGTTGAGCCGTATCAACGGTCGCCTTTGCCGATGACCAATGCCTTTGGGATGACAGAGATTGCCCGTGAAGCTGCTACGTTGGTGATGCTGATAACGGTCGCTTGGCTCGCCGGCAAGTCATGGAAAACCAGGCTTGGGTTTTTTATGTTGGCGTTCGGCATCTGGGATATTTTCTATTATCTCTTTTTGAAAATCATCGTCGGCTGGCCTCATTCGCTGTTCGACTGGGATATTCTGTTTCTCATCCCGCTTCCATGGTGGGGTCCCGTATTGTCGCCAATGCTCATTTCTCTCGTCTTGATAATCGTCGGAAGTCTGTTGGTACTAAGTGAATTCAATGAGTGGAAATTCCCGCCAGGAAAATTAATCTGGTGTTCCTATTTTTGCGGAATAATTGCGGCGTTGTACGTCTTTATGGCGGACTCGTTTAAGAATCTTGGATGCGGCTACAGCGGAGCTGTTGTGGAATTGCCAACCCAGTTCAATTGGCGGGTCTTCCTTCTTGCTCTTCTTCTCATGGCGATGCCTGTTTTGGCATTTGGAATTCGATTGATAATGGGAGAAAATAAGAAAGCCGCTTGACAATTATTCAAACATCCTTATATTTATATGTAATGAAGGTCACTAATTTCCATATCCATTCAACTAGCCGTTGCTCAGACGTTTGTCGTCGTGCCGCATGTTGTTGCTGTACTATGAGCGATATTATTGATAGGAGTGGAAGGATTGCAGGCGATCCCTAGAAAGCCTCAGATAAGTTTAAAAAACGAACCCTCTTCTATCAAGAAGAGGGTTTTTTATTTTTCACTATTCTTTGAAAGGAATCACAGATATGCCAAAAGGAATTTCGCTCGTTGACCGAACGGCGCTCAAATTCAATCAAGGGTCGATCATTACGCTCGTTGTGATCGCCTTTGCCCTTCAGCTGAATTGGCTTGTGGCTTTGCTTGCGCTGGTGCTGCTGGTGGGAACGATCATTCCTTCTGCGGGTGCATTCAAGCTTCTGTATGCCAACGTTCTCCGCCCGCTGCAAGTTTTACATCCGGATGTTGTCGAAGAGGACAATGTGCAGCATTTATTCGCCCAGGGCCTTGGAGGGATCTTTCTAAGTATTGCGTTCGTTTTTCTGGCCGTGGTCAATCAACCGGTCGTCGGATGGATTCTTTCTTTTCTGGTCGCCGGACTTGCACTTGTCAATTTGACCGTCAATTTCTGCCTTGGATGCGTACTATATCTCCGGCTGCGTCGGCTTTCATTTTTTACAAGAGCGTTTTTCAAACGTGTCACAAGTAACTAGAAGCTATCTCAAAAACATGGCACTTGATCCTTCGATGCGCTCTCCCGCTCTTCGAGCGGGATCGCTTACTCAGGATGAACGGGCCATTAGTTCACCCTGAGCAATCCCGTTCCGCAGAAGCGGAACGGGAGCGTCGAAGGGCAAACGCAAGACCATTTTTGAGATAGCTTCTAATCAGTATATGAAGGAGGATCTATGGCTTCAAACAGCGGGTATGCAAATCCTGACGTTCTTGTCACAACCGATTGGGCGTTAGAGCACCGGAAGGATGCGAATCTGCGGCTCGTCGAAGTGGATGTCGATACCAGCGAGTACGAAAAAGGGCACATCGAAGGAGCGATCGGCTGGAATTGGAAAACGCAGCTTCAGGACCAGACGCGTCGTGACATTCTTAGCAAGGAACAAATCGAACGTTTTCTCGGCGAATCGGGGGTTGCTCCCGAAACGGGTTTGGTTCTCTACGGGGATAACAATAATTGGTTTGCAGCGTACGCATTCTGGCTGCTGAAATATTACGGGCACGCGGATGTTCGACTCATGAACGGCGGAAGGAAAAAATGGGTGGGAGAAGGGAAGCCTCTGACAACGGATGTTCCGCACTACGGAAAAAAAACCTACAAAGTTACGAAGGTTGAAGCCGACCTGCGGGCGCTTCGGGATTTTGTAGGAGCGCGCCTCAATGAATCGTCGCACGGCCTGGTAGATGTCCGTTCGAATGATGAGTACACGGGGAAGATCCTCGCGCCTCCGGGAATGCAGGAATTGTCCATGCGCGGCGGACATATCCCGGGGGCGAAGAACATTCCCTGGTCGCAGGCTGTCAATGAGGATGGAACATTCAAATCGGCTGCCGACTTGAAGTCGTTGTACGAAAGCAAAGGAATTATTCCGGGGTTGAGAGAAATCACCACATATTGCCGTATCGGTGAACGATCTTCTCATTCATGGTTTGTATTAAAATATCTTCTCGGTTATCCGAAGGTTCGAAATTACGATGGGTCATGGACGGAATGGGGAAATCTTATCAACGCGCCGATAGAGAAATAGTAAACGGTCAGGAATCTAGTGGGGATCGGGCAGCAGCAGTATTCGCTGCCCGATTGTTTTAGCGGCCGCGGGTCAAGGATGAGTTCGGGCAAACCATTCCATCATTCCCGGAATGCCTTCACGGATTGTGGGATTCTTCAGAGTGCCGATGATCTGTTTCATTTTTTCATTGGAATAGCCGCAGCCCTCGCTCAATACTTGTGCCCAAAGGTATGCGCCAAAATGGAGATTGATAAGCGAGGTGAGTGTGTCCGCTGCTTTGGCTGCGGCATAGACAATTGATTTTGGAATCCTGCCGATAGTCGCCTTCCGGCCGGTGGTTTTGCAGATTGTTTCAAACCAATCGACATATGTTGTGCCGCCGTTATCGACGGCATGGATGATTTGATTTACCGCATGCTCGCTCGAAGCGGACAACGCAATGGTCGCTGCAGCGTCATCAACATGAACGGTTCCCAGAGGCGCGGTTCCCCCGTTCGGCAGAGGTACAAAGTATGGTCCCATATTCTTGATGATGCTCAACATTGGAACGAGCCATTCAGCATTTGGTCCATACACAAGTGCTGGACGAACGATTGAATACGAGAAATTGGACCGATTGGAAGCTTTTATCAATAAGCGTTCTCCCATTCTTTTCCACTGGTAATAGGGATCGGGAAACTCGGCTCCTGTCATCTCTTCCGTGAGCACTTTTGGCAGCGGCTGGGGGAGTCCTCCAGCCATAAATGCCGAAACAAAAACAAACCGATTCAAGGTCGATGTTACCCCCGCCGCTTCGAGTAGCAGACCAAAAGTTTTTATATTCTTTGCATCAAAGTCTTTTTCTTTTTTTTTCGCTTCTGCGAGGTGGATAGCGGCAGTTGCCCCCCTCAAACATTCCTCAAAAAGCTTCGTCCGATCTGCAGGAGAGCCGGCAAACAAATCTCCTTCGATAGATTCGACATTGCCTGGAGTTGTTGGCTGCCAACTTCCGAAAATACCTCGTGCCTTCGCACTATCGCGGACAAGTGCCCGCACATTCCAGCCTTGCTGACATAACATGTGCACAACGCGTGAGCCGATGAATCCCGTTGAACCGGTCAGAAAAACGATCTTGTTTGAGCTTGATGCCATGGTTGATTTAAACAACTGTTATTGTGCAAAACCTTGAGTTATCCAGCTTGTTCACGAAGAAAATATATTTCTTCAAATTCTTTACGAAAGTACGCATTGAATCGTGCAAGGCGGCTCTAAACCTCTGTGTTTGTTTCTGCTATGAGTGCGTTCATTGCAATGCGCAGTCTGCGATAATAAAGCAGGAATTGTGGCTTGAATATTACAATTTTCGCATATGAAGTCAATTGGTTCCTCATAAATTCAGTGATTGCGGGCAAAGTGCCATTTCCGTTATCTTGACATCAAGGGGTTTTTTCACAATATTAGGCCGTGTAAGATACACTCTCATCGTGACCTCAAAGACCCTGTACTAGCGAAGTGCCCATTCCCTAAAATGAACAATATGCGACTTTGCTTTTCGCGTACTACATTTGTTGCGGTTTTCTTTTTCCCCATTATTCTGATTTTTTCCTCTTGCAGTCCAACAACATACGAAGTGACTTCCGGACTGCTTGATCAAGGAAAGAATGACGAAGCCATAGCCCTCGCCAGAGTGAATCTTGCCCAGACCCCTCATGACCCTCTTTTTCTCAAATATCTCGGTATCGGGCTCTATAACAAAAAGTACTACGGCGAAGCGGTGCCATTCTTTGAACGCTCTCTCGCAATAGATCCGGAAGACGACCAGGCAGTCTATTATCTTGCATCATCCTATGAAGCCATCGTTGAATATGCGAAGGCAATCCAATTTTACCGGCGATACAAAGAGTTGACGGTTTTCGGAGAATACAAAGATATCGTCGATGCCCGCATTAAGTTCTTATACCGGCAGCAAATGCAGATTGAGGCAAAGAGAGCCTTGATTGAAGAATCGCAGCTCGACGTTGCAAGCGTGCCAACCAACACGATTGCCATACTGTATTTTGAGAATAAAGGAAACATGCGTACTCTCGATCCCCTTCAAAAAGGGATTGCCGACATGATGATCACCGATTTCTCGAAGGTAAGATCAGTGAAAGTGGTCGAACGGCTTCGCCTCCAAAAACTTATGGAAGAACTGAACTTCGGTGAATCAGGATTGGTTGACGAACGAACCGCACCCCGGCTTGGAAAACTGCTCGGAGCTTTTCGTCTTGTCAAAGGAACATTTTTTGACCTCACGTCCGAAAAATTAAGAATCGATGCGTTTGTGGCTCAAACCCGCTCGGGCCAGCTTGACGGTGTCACCGACATTTCGGGGAATATGAAAGAGTTTTTCCGTCTTGAGAAGGAACTTGTATTTAACATTCTTCACGAACTTAAAATAAAGATCACAGACGAGGAGCGCGAATCGATTCTCGAGATTCCGACGGAGAATTTTTTTGCCTTCCTGCAATACTCTGAAGGCATGGATTTTGAGGACAAAGGGATGTACGCCCAGGCGGTACAATCGTATTCAAATGCGGTGCAATCAGATCCGAATTTTTCCCAGGCGAAGTCGAGCTTAGCGGCTGCCCAAAAGACACAAGAAATCATGGGAGCGGGTGCTGGGTCAATGCTATCAATTCCTCCTCCTCCGAGCAGCGCTGCAATGAAAGATAACGTCGGCGCGGTCTCCGGCCGTGCTTTGATGACTTCGACAAATGTAAACTCCGGATTTGTGCCGGGGCCAAGTTCGTCGCCCCAGCCTACGACCGTTGTTACCCCGTTGCCGGAACCGCCGAAACCGCCAAAATGAAATCGAGAATGGATGAAAAGATCGTTACTATATAAAGCCTTTATACTTGGATTATCATTTCTTTTCTTTGCGCAACGGCTTTGTGCACAAGGATCTACTGTAACTCCAATCGGTCCCGACGGCGGAATTGTCAATGTTGTCAAGGGAACAACAAACGACAGCATTGTTCTTGCCGGCACGCGGAATAATGGGGTGTATCGTTCACTTAACGGCGGAACCAGTTGGATGCCGACGACGCTTACCGCAGCTTCAGTGAACGACATTGTATTCCATCCGTCTATTCCTCTCACTGTGTACGCTGCAACAAAAGAGGGATTATATGTCAGTTATGATGGCGGGACATCATGGACGCTGACATCGTTAACGATACCTACTTCCACAATTGCAATCTATGCTCAGGCTCCATTAATTATGTTTGCGGGAGATGGCCGTCAGACGTTGCAGGGAAGCAGCGGCGTCTATAAAACAACCGACGGAGGATTGAGCTGGATGAATCTATCAACCGGTCTTACAGTCAGCAAATCCATTACTGCTTTGGCGATCGATACCACCGATGTCGTCGCAGGGATGACGGTGTATGCCGGGACTGACAACGCCGGCGTCTATTCTACAAACGACGGCGGAAACACATGGAATCCATTTGTTAAAAACACTGGGCTTGTAGGGTTGGGACTGCGCATTCATTTTCTCTCCATTCTTCCAGGCACAGGATTGACTGCTGGAACTTCGTCGGGAGAATATTTTTGTCCTGGAGGAACGCAGTGGATTCGATTTACCGGTACCTCCATTGACGATTCGGTAATACAGTGTTCCTTCACGCTTGGCGACACCGCGGCGACAGACACTTTCTATATAGGGACAAAGGGGAACGAGGAGACGTTTCCGCCAATGCCTGTTAAGGGGGGACTTTACCGCACGACTACCCTAGGTGTTACATGGACGCCTCTTTTTAAATCATCGCTCGATGTTAATTCGATTTTTATTCCAGCGTCAAATGCCCAAAAAATATATCTGGCAACATCCGGCGGAATTTATCTAAGCTCCGATGCGGGCACGAGCTGGGTGCGCAGCAATACCGGCATGATGAACTCTATCGCCCGCACGATCGCTGTGGTCAATTCTACAAAAGAATATTTGATTGCCGGAGTCTACGGCGGCGGGGTTCTTAAATCGACGAATGCCGGTGCAACGTGGATTCCGTCTAACTCAGGGATCGAAAACCCGTACATCCGCGCCATTGTTGCCGACCCGAAAAACAATGCAACCCTCTATGCAGGCAGTGTGTACGGCCTCTATAAAAGCGCTGACACGGGAAACACTTGGCAAAAAGTTTCATTGTCAAGCATTGCCCATGATTCCCTTTCTCCTTTCAACAATAATTCTGAAGATGGCACGGTAAAGATTTCTCCCGTCGATTCGCATAATCTTTTTGTCGCTGCGCTGACGGGAGAATTCCTCAGCAGCTCGGACGGTGGAGTTACCTGGAATTCGTTAACGCCACCGCAGAAAGTACTCTCTCCGCTTGTTGAAAACATTGAATTTGACCCCATCAACGCATCGACTCTTTATTTCTCCGCCAACGGTGTTTGGAAGTCTACAGATTTGGGGAAAACCTGGGCTTCTATCACCGGTGATTTGCCCCTGAATGTGAGCGTCGGCGGAACGATTTATCCGTTGCTCGGATTTCATCCAAGGATTGATCCGAAGAATCCGAATGTCTTATTCCTCTCGACGATGGCGAATTCGATGCTGAACAATGAATACAAGACCACGAACGGCGGTCTTAACTGGACGTCGTTAAATGCTGTCGGCTTCGACATTGCGTTTGACCCGGCACAGTCATCAACGGTGTTTTGCGCCGGTTCCAACGGAATTTTGCGCAGCCCGGATGCCGGCATGACATGGACGAAAATTGGCGGCGACCCTTCCACTCAATATTACTCAACAACTCAAATCCCGGCGAATGACAGCACTATATTCATCGGCAGCAATCATGGAGTGACAAGCGTTTCGATCATCAACTCGCTCACTATATCCCCAGTGAATTTCGATTTCGGCACGGTGGCGATCGGAAGTGTAACAGGGCAAAGCATTACGTTCAACAACGTCGGACAGCAAAGCATTACCATAGGTGGTTTTTCGTTTTCAGGGTCGTCGGGCTTTTCGTTGGCTGCCAACGCTACACCGCTAACTCTCAAACCAGGAATTTCAGGGACGATAACCATGCAATTTATGCCGAAGTCGACTGGTGCATATCAGGCGACCTTAACCCTCACGACCGACGACCCCTCGAATCCGGCTGTAGCTGTTTCACTTCGCGGAACCGGCGTTCCTATAACTTCGGTCAGCCGCACGGTTTTGCTCGAGACAACGCATGGCATATCGTCGAATCTCGGCGCCAGTTCCATAACACAATATCTTTCCGAATTCGTGCAAGCGCTGCAGCGCAGCGGCATCACCGTGGAAGAGAACCAAAAGCCTTTCGATCCTTTGGCTGCGCCGTTCAATGCGATTATCATTGCAGCACCGAAGACGGCGTATTCGCTGGTGGAGATCAACGAACTTCATCAATATGTTGCAAACGGGGGCCTTGTCGTGATGCTCGGAGATTCCGGAAATTCCGACGCCAATATTTGTTTGAACGGGATTCTCAGCAACTTCCAATGGACGCTAGACCCGCCGTTCACACCGACCGGGCTTTCGCTGAATTATGATGTAGTCACTAACCCGACGACGAATTATTTGGGCAACGCGACGTCGCCAATTTTCTCCGCCTTCACAGACACGGCACAGCCGTTTGTGAAAGGCGTCAAGACAATTGTATCTTTTGGAAGTTCGAGCATCGCAGTTTCCGGGCAAGCGATTCCGTTTCTCAAAGGGAGCAGCACGACGTTTGCAATTTCCAGCGACAGCACTCAAAGCAAGACCCTGAAGCCGACGGTCGCAGCGATGAACCAGATCGGAAAAGGGACGATCTTCCTGATCGGCGATGTCGATATCTGGTCGAACGTAAAAGGGAAGGACACTTTATCTCCTCTGCCGACCGGGATTCTTGCAGGGGATAATCTCCAATTCGCACTTGATGTTTTTGGCTATACGGGAAACTATACGGCGAAAGTGCCGAACCCAACGTTGAGCAACCAATACCAGATTATCAGCGTTCCGTTTGATCTCGTTGATTTCACTATCGCCGATGTTTTAAAGGATCTAGGCAATGTGGACAAAACGAAATGGCGGTTGTATGGCAGATGGGATGGAGCGGAATATCTTGAATTTCCAAGCCCTGGGTTTCTTACGTTCAGACGCGGTGAAGGGTACTGGCTGATCACGAAAGGATCGCAATCGCTTACGCTCGGCTCTGCCACGGTTTCTTCGGCTCAGGGATTTTTCCCCATTCAGCTTGATTCAGGATACAATTTGATCGGAAACCCATTTCCATACCCCGTCAGTTGGGCAAACTCACAGCACTCGACTCCCGACTCCGTGGAGTCATGGCTTTGGGGGTTTGACGGTGTGGGCTTTCAGCAGGAAACCAATGTGATGCAGCCCTTTACCGGATATTTTCTGAAAAGCCTTCACAACGGCGTGACGATTTACATCAACCCCAATGAAGCATCGTCCGCTGGTTCTCTTGCGAAACAAACGAATACAACACGCCAATTTGCGGCTAACGAGTGGCAGGTTCGGATCAGTGCGTCGGATGATGTTGCAGCTGATAACGACAATGTGGTCGGCGTTCTTCGGTCGGCGAGCGATGAGTGGGATGCCGAGGATTTTTCCGAGCCTCCTCCCGCTCCATCCAACTATTTGGCCCTTTCGTTCAACCATGAAAACTGGAAAAATAATCCGGGACGGTACGCGGGCGATTTCCGTTCGATTCATCAGGAGGGGAACTATTGGGATTTTGATATCGCGTCCGCGAAGGTGGAAGCTTCCGTTTCCGTCCAATTTAACAAGTCCGGCAACATCCCGCCTGAGTTTGAAATATATCTTGTCGATATGACGACGGAGCGGGCGCACGATGTAGGCTCGGCGTTGTCGTACAATTTTGCTTTTCTGAAGAATGAACTTGACCGGTCGTTCCGGCTCGTCGTCGGAACCAAAGATTTCATCGGCAAGAATACGAACGGTATTCCAATCGTTCCGATTGGCTATTCGCTCGAGCAAAATTTTCCCAACCCGTTTAATCCATCAACGATTATCGCGTACACGCTGGGACACAGCACTCATGTCGAACTGGAAGTTTTCAATGTACTCGGCCAGAAAGTGAAGACGCTTTTCGCCGGCGACGAGAAAATAGGCAGTTATACAGTGGCGTGGGATGGAACGAACGACTATGGGTCAAAAATTTCAAGCGGTGTTTATTTTTATAGAATCCGGACAGAGCAATTTAGTTCTACAAAAAAACTGATGTTATTGAAATAATTTCATGCGATGTATGAACCAGCTGTGAGAACAATCCCTCACCATAGCGCCCTGTGGATTTCCGTTTGCTCGGTATTCTTTTATTTTGGCCAGCCTCTTATTGCTCAAATGGCAGCGCCAAAATACGACGAACGGCTGCTCTTTCAAGGAATGACAGGCGTCACCGTCGGTGTTTCGCAGCAGGAATGGAAGTTGAAAGACGAAGGAAACATTGTCGAGCAATCCGCGCCGGCGATGCTTTCTATTCCACTTTCCAACCGCATTCTTCTTTCAGTCGCAAACTCTCCTGCGATTTCAAAGCTGGACACGATGACGCTTGAAGGCATTGCCGATACCCGCGTTGCTTTTTCATACGTCGTTCCGGGCGATAAAGTGTGGATCAACGGCGGCGTAAGTTTGCCGACCGGCGTGACAAAACTGACTGAAAGCGAGCTGAGTATTGCGTCGTTTATTTCCGAAACCTCGCTTGATTATCACGTGCCCGTTTTCGGACAAGGTACGAATGCGGATCTCGGATTTGCGTACGCCTACCCGCTGCAACGCAGGCTGGTCGTTGGATTTGGCGCTTCCTACATTTACAAGGGAGAATACCAGCCGGCATCGATCGAAGGATTCAGCCAGAAGTATGAACCGGGCGATGAAATCTCGGTGAACGCCGGTTTAGATTATACGTCGTTTTCAAAATTATCGCGCTTTTCGGCAGACGTGACCGTGACGAACTATTTTCCCGACAAAGTGGGCGGCCAGAATTTTATCCAATCGGGCCTGCGTTTCATGACGCTCGCTGTTTATTCGCTGAAATGGGGACCGGTAACGCATCGGTTGCAGGTGAGAACTCGTTTGCGCACGCAAAGCCAGATCTTTAGTTCGGGTGTTGAAGAGAAGTTCAAAAGTTCACAGCATTACGAAGTTGAATACACGGCATTGTGGTCCCCGTTTGAGTGGTGCTCGATCTCCGGACTGGCAGAAGGAAAATTGCATACCGGCGATCAGATACCGTTTGGGCTCGGAATTTTTGAGACCGGAAAAGCACAGCTTGCCTCCGCCGGGGCTGAAGCAGGGTTTTCCCTCGCGTCGTGGTTCGGCGTCGCATTCAACGCAAAGTACGGGGCTGGGAGCATTGTCCTCAATAATGTTACACAGACGGTCACCGGAATTGAATTTGGCGGCAGTGGACGCATCCAATTTTGAAATGAATGTTCTCAATTTTTTAATCATAAAGAGGAAGGATACTTCTATGAATCAACGTTTACATCGCGGCGGCGTATGGTGGTTGGTTTCGATCGCTGTGCTGCTCTGGCTGTCGGCGTCGATTGCTCCTGCGCAAGAGACAGCTCCGCAAACGATTGCTATTCTCTACTTCGAAAACAACAGCGTTGTTGACAAAGACAAACTCGATCCGTTGAAAAAAGGCTTGGCGGATATGCTGATCACGGAGATGTCGAAAATCAAGAGTCTCAGGGTTGTCGAACGTCAGAGGATACAATCGGTCGTTGAAGAGCTGAATCTTGGCGAGACTGATTTAGTCGAAAAAGGGACTTCTCAGAAAATGGGAAAACTTCTGGGTGCCAAGGTGCTGCTGTTTGGCGGATTTTCGAATTTGTTTGGCGATAAGCTCCGCATCGACGCTCGAATCGTTGCAACGGAAACCGGCCTCACACTCAAAGCGGAGGAAGAAACCGGAGACCTCGATCAATTTTTGACGATGTTGAAATCGCTTGTTAAGAAGATTTCGGACGACCTTGAAGTGAAATTGAGCAAGGTCGAAGAGGATCAACTTGAGTCCACGAAGGACGGGAAATTTAACGGCTATGTAACCTACGCTCAAGCGCTCAATCTGGAAGACAACGGGCACAAGCTCGAAAAAGAAGGAAAGACCGGCGAGGCTGCGGCGATGTACGAGAGTGCGCGGTCGATGTTTCAAAAAGCGTGGGATGAATCAAGCGGCTATGAACCCGCAAAACAAAAAGTGGATGAGATGACTGGATTGGTAGCAAGAATGAACAAAGAGACAAAATAAGGAGTGCAGGGAAGACAATAAAAGAGTGTTGCGTTCATAACTGTTCACGATTTGAGGAGATATGCGTATGAAACGAGTGATAATAATGCTGTGGACTGTTCTTGCGGCGTTGATGACGGCAATGGCACGTGTTCTGGCGCAAGACGCGGAGTTGCCCCGGATCATGGTCGTCGTCGACGAAAAAATTGACGACAAGGATGTCACCGCGCCGAAGGTCGCAGGAAGAATTGAAAGCGCATTCCTCGCGAAGGGATACCGGCTTGTCGATAAATCGCAGTTTGAGTCGGTCCGCGCGCGCGACCTTGCGCTCGGCGATGTGAACCCGACCAAAGCGAAAGAACTCGGCAGGCGGTTTGGTGCGGAACTGATCATCGCCGGCGGTGCGCAAGCGGTGTTTGGAGAGGAACGGGAAACATATGGTATCAAAACCGTCGAATATACAGCCGACGGCGAAATAAAAGTGATTATTACGGACACGGGGGATATTATCGCCGTGTCGAGCGCGACATCCAAAAAATCCTCTCAGGGAAAATCGCAGGCGGCGTCGAAAGCCCTCGATGAACTGGGTGAAACCCTTGCGTCTGACCTGCTCGCGAAAGTCGAAAAGAAATTAAAAGAAGCGAAGGAACAGCCGGTCGTCGTCCAGCTTGCGTTGCTCGGTGTGAACGATGTTTCACTGACGAAGATCGAACAGGATCTTCCGGGCAGGATTTCTATGATCCAAAAGATGAAGCTGCGCTACATGGAAGGGGATGCGGCGGTGCTGGATGTCTGGATCCGGGGATCAATCGATGATCTGCGGAGGCAGTTTTCGTCATTGGCGGACTATAAAATCGAATCGTTCACCGGCAACCGCCTCGACGTGAACACGAAAGTTTCCGGAACGAAAGCGAAGGTGAGCTATGCACTTCCCGGCTCGCTGGAGATTTCAGAATTCAAGGTCGACAATATTTTTCCTGCCGCCTACAACTATTACGCGTACAACCCTATCGGGCAAATCACGATTGAGAATACCGGCAAGGCCGATGTCAAAAATGTGAAAGCGAGTTTTTTTATCCCAGCGTATATGCAATTGCCGTCGGAGAAGATGATACCGCTTCTCAAAGCCGGGGCCAAAGAGACGTTTCCCGTTTCGGTGACATTGGATTCGAAGCAATTGCTCACGATCAATGAGAACACGGTGGCGCAGATAAAGGCTGAGCTTTCGTACATTGTCGGAGGCGAAGCAAAATCAAGAAGCCTGATCAAACCGGTCACAGTATACAGCAGGACGTCGATCACCTGGTCGCGCCCGAATTCCATCGGTGCGTTCATTACGTCGAATGACGATGCAGTGAATAACTTTTCCCGTTATGTCCTTGGCTCGGTGAAATATGATCGAACGATTCTTGAAGGTGCCCCACGTAATCTTTTGAACGCGATAGCGGTGTGGGAAGGCATCCGCGCGTTTTCGATCAATTATGTCAGCGCGCCGCGGAGGGTTGCCGAAGCCGATCTTCTTGACGATGTCCAATTTCCCCGTGAGACCCTTGCAAACCATACTGCAAACTGCAGCGGCAGCTCCGTTCTGCTTGCGGCCTGCCTGGAGAACATCGGTATCCGGACTGCGCTTGTCGGAACCTCCGACCATGTGTTCATCATTTTCGATTCCGGGGTCAATAAGAAGAATGCCTCGCGGGTCAGTGTCAATGACAAAGACTATGTTGTGAAGGAGAACACGGTTTGGATTCCGCTGGAAACAACCATCATCAATCATCCGTTTTCAGAAGCGTGGAGGCTCGCTGCGGAAGAATACTACAAGATCGCAGACTCGAAGGGAAGGCTTGACATTATCGATGTCCGCGCGGCGTGGGAACAATATCCGCCGGCAGATCTGGCAGTGAACGCGAAAACTGCTGAACCACCCCCGGCAGAAAAAGTCGGTACGCTGATGAATGAGGATATGAAGAATGTTTCACAAATATCGAATCAGCTTCTAGACAAAAAGATCGCCGAATTGAAGAAACGAGGCGATGAAAAATCCTACAACGAGGCATCAATGTATCTTGCAAACGCCGGCCGGTACGCCGATGCTGCTGCAGTGCTGAAGGGATACACCTCGCCGATGGCGAAGAACAATCTCGGGAATATTTATTTGATGCAGGGAGATTCGGCCGACGCATACAAGAATTACACCGCCGCTCTTGAAGCCGATACAAACGACGGCGGCATCGACCTCAATATGGGATTGCTCCAATATCTCGGCGGCGACCAGGAGGGGACTGTAAACTCGTTCGCCAGTGCCGTCTCAAAATTTCCATCACAGGAAAAAGCATTTACCGAACTGGGGATCGACCATATCGTGGCTGAAATGAACAAGACACGGGGAACGGAAAAGGGCGCGGCGATTGACCGGAACGAACTCCAGAGCCTCCTCTTTGCGGCTTTGCAGGATGTTGCTGCTAAGAGCACAACGCGGCCGAATACCGCTCGTATCCGGCGCGGCGAGAACAAGTTTGTTTTCGGAGGACGCCGTGGCATCGACCCGACGCAGCTTTCTAATATTAAGGATTTCCTCTACTGGAAAATATAATCTGGATTTACGTGTATTGGGCTGTCCAAAAACGAGCGCGTTTGGACAGCCTCTTCTATAGATCGAACCCGTTATGCGGTCTTCAATAGTGCGGTTCGCGCAAAGACATCAAGGCGCACAATGATTCTACAACTGAAGCTTTGCGCCTTTTCCCAAACCGATTGCTTTGCCGCCGGATTGGTGAAAGACAATTTTTCAAATCTCGCTGATTTCAATTTTCCGAAGCATTGATGTGCCGGATCATTCCTCCACCACAAAAGGTTACACCCCATGAAAAAAACATTGATGAAGGTGGCAGTTGGGATACTCATAGCAGCCGCGTCGGTGGCATTTTCTCTCTTCCTGTTCCACACTAACTCTGTGGAGAACACCCTGGGGTCGAATTTCTTTCCGGCCCTTGAACGAAAATCATACGATGCGCTCATACGTTCTCGCGGAGAACGGCCGCATACATCCAACGTTGTTATTGTGAAAATCGACGAGAACACGTTGAAGGAGCTTGATTACCCCGTGCCGCGCGACAAATTTGGCTCGCTGCTGGCCATTATTTCCGCCAGCGGTGCAAAAGCCATTGGCGTTGACTATTTCTTCCCGACCGTGAAACAAGACAGCGCGTCACAATTCCAGAACAGTCTCTTCTTAAGACTTGCAGCGCTGTCAAATCATGTGATCCACGCGGTTGGGCCTTTTGTGCCCGGCGAAGAATTTGGCGAATTGAAAGCGAAAGATATCGACAAAGAGGCATTCGCCGTACTGCATCCTTTTGCAATTCCGGAGAAAGGGGGCCGTCTCAATTTTCCGCGCGCTACATACATCGATGAACGCCCGTTCGATTCTCTCGCCTCCCTCGGAAGCGGCGTCGGACATGTGCTCCTCAATCCAGATTCTGTTGATGGCATCATTCGCAAGATGCCGTTTCTCGTCGAATATGCCGGCGACTATTATCCTGCGTTCGGTGCGGCGCTTGCATTCCACGCTTTGCATATTGACTTAAAATCTATCACGATTACGCCTACCGATGACGGAATGCTTGTTCATGCCGGGCAGCTCGAGATTCCGGTCAGTCAGCATGGCGATATCCAAATTGATTACGCCGGTAAGAACACCATCTATAAAGAAATCTCTTTTTATGATGTCCTCGACGCCTTCACTCGCGGAGACGCGCAAGTACTCTCTATGTTTAAAGGCGCAGTAGTGATCATCGGGCCGACTGCCCGCTCTATCGCAGACATTGGTGCGACGCCGGTATCCGAAAAATCTGCGAATTGCTATGTTCATGCGAACGTCTACGACCAGATCATGACGGACCATTATATCAGTTTCGCCTCGTTCGGCGCCCAGTTATTACTCCTCGTGATTCTCACGCTGACCGTTGCGATTTCGTCGACGCTGCTAAAATTGCGATGGAGTTTTCCGATTGGCATCTTTCTTCTTGGCGGCTATCTTTGGTTTGCATATTCTGCGTTCGCAAACACCGGAACAATGTACAATCTAACCGAACCTATCTTTGCGATCTTCTTCAGCTATGCCGGTGCGATGAGCTACATATCGGCGACGGAAGGGAAACAGAAGACGCAGATCAAAGCTATGTTCCAGAAGTATGTCGATGCCTCCGTTGTGGATCGGCTTGTCGATAATCCTTCTTTATTGAAGCTCGGCGGTGAAGAACGTGAGATCACAACATTGTTTGCGGACATCGAGGGATTCACGCGCATGGCGGAAAAACTCGGGCCGCAAAACACTGTCGGTCTTTTGAACACATATCTTACCGAGATGACAACTATTATTATTGAAGATCATGGAACTCTCGACAAATATATCGGCGATGCGATCATGGCCTTTTGGGGCGCTCCGTTGGACGACACCGAGCATGCCGTACACGCTTGTGCCGCCGCATTGAGGATGCAAAAAAGGCTGGAAGGACTTCATACTAAGTGGATTCACTTTGGCCGGCCCGTGGTCAATCAACGAATCGGGTTGAACACCGGCAAAGCCGTCGTCGGCAATATGGGAGCGGAAGCGAAGTTCAACTACACTGCTGTCGGCGATGCGGTCAACCTTGCGTCCCGTCTTGAAGGCGTGAACAAAGAATACGGTACACGCTTGCTTATGAGCGAGTTTACTTACCGGCGTGTTTCCCAAAAAGTTCTTGCCCGCGAAATGGATCTTGTTGTTGTAATGGGAAAGACTGAACCTGTGCGCATCTACGAGTTAATTGCGATGGCAGACGAAGTGCAAAACGACGCAACAAAACAATTTCTGGACTATTACCATGCAGGACTCGAAGCGTACAAAAAACGAGCATGGAAGAGTGCCAACGATCAATTCCAACAGGCGTTGCAAATCCGCCGCGATGACATTGTATCCAATCTCTACATCCAGCGGTCGACCATGTTCATAGATTCTCCGCCGCCTGATGATTGGAACGGTGTGTTCGTGATGACGAAAAAATGACGAAAGGCTTGGAACAAGCTAGGCAAGAGCATCGCAATGAAACACAAAGCCCCGGTAAATGCCGGGGCTTTGTGTCATACGACGATCCATCTGCGCCGATGGAAATCGCTGAAAAGAATACTACATTAGTTGAGCTTCGTCGGTGTCTGGGTCTGTGATGTCACCGACATGTCATACGAAGGGAATGTCCCATCGCTCAAAGCGGTCTTGCCAATACCATGCAGAACGACTGTCGTAGCAGTTCCTGCCGTCTTGATCGAATACGTGCCGTTCGGATTGTTTGTAAAAGCGGTGGACGCTAAATTTCCCAGTCCTGCGGCATCTGCCGTAAGGCCGACGAATGAGTTACCGCCTCCGCCAAGTGTGGTTGGCTTGGCATAATATTGCTGTGCCTTGGCTGCCAAAGTTGTCATATCCGCGATGACCGCACTTCTGTTTTGGTCAACTGCGTTATCCTGGAACATTGTAATACCGACGGCTACTGCGATACCGACGATAATGACGCCCAAGATGATCAGAAGAAGTTGTTGCTGTCCCATATATAGCTCCTTTTGTTATTGATTATTGGTTTTGATGATTGTTGGTTTTTATTGTCTAATTTATATGTGTTGTATAGCTGCACTCATCGTGCCAAACTTAAAACCCAATTTTTTCGCTTATTTTTTGCAGATTTTTCAAGAGAGAGAGGCTTTTTACCTGGCCCAGGTCATTTTTACCGGTTGAAAGTGACGCTCTTTGATTTGGCAAATTGGTAAGTGGATTAGTTGTGGGGAATTATTCTGCAATCGAACCAGAGCGGAGAGTTGCCAAAAACAACGAACCCTTAGCATCGGGAGTCACATGGAATTACTCAAAGCCGTTCAAATACGATGTCCGTATTGCGGGGAAGCAGTAGAAGTGGTAGTTGATTGTACGCTGCCTCGTCACGAGTACATTGAAGACTGTGAGGTCTGCTGCAGGCCGATGATCATTTCCGTTAGTGCGGCAGAAGGCGATTCTCCACAGGTTGACGCGCGCCAGGAGGACGAATAATTTCTTCAAAAAAAAACTGGCCGCATTTGCGCGCCAGCTTTTTCATTTTCTATCAGGAATGTTGAACCAAAGATACCGGTATTTTAGAGTTAAATTTCTCTATTCACCAGTGCCTTCTTCAATTGCGAAATATGCCATGTGATATTGATCTCTTTCGGACAGGCTTCAATACAATTGAAAATTGTGTGGCAACGCCAGACGCCATCCTGCGTATCGACGATGTCGAGTCGTTCGCCAGTCGCCTCGTCTCGTGTATCGAAGGCAAAACGGTACGCTTTCAAGAGCGACGCGGGCCCGAGATAATTCTCGTTTGTCCATAAGGAAGGACACGATGTCGAGCAGCAGGCGCATAAAATGCATTTCGCCGATTCGAAAAGTTTCTCAGCGTCTTCGTTGCTCTGCAGGCGTTCTGTTTCCGGCGGGCTTGTCTTGGTAATAAGATACGGTTTTACCAGTTCGTATTTCTTATAGAAATCCGTCAGGTCCACGACAAGGTCTTTGATCACCGGCATGGAAGGAAGCGGCTCGAGTGTGATGACCTTTGTGCAGTCCAGGACTCCGAGCAAGATCGAACATGCCAGGCGGTTTCGGCCGTTGATGCGCATTCCATCCGAACCGCAGACCCCGTGAGCGCAAGATCGCCGGTACGTAAGGGTTCCGTCCGATGTGCCTTTGATCTTTTCGAGTACGTCTAACACGCGCCACGATTCATCGACGTCCTCGACCGTGTACTCTTTGTAGTACGGTGCCGTGTCCGTCTCGGGATTATATTTTTGAATCCGAAAAGTTACCTGCATTTGACTATCCTCACCTTACGTGAAAAGACCGGATATCTTCACGCATGCCGTGCTTAAAAAGATATCCGGGATCCTTGGGCTTTAATATACTCGTTCCTTCGGTTGAAATTTCGTGATGGCGACCGGTTTATAGGAGATCTTCGGCTTGCCTCCGTTGTAATCGATGAAAGTGTGCTTGAGCCATTTCTTGTCATCGCGCTTCGGAAAATCTTCACGCGCGTGAGCACCGCGGCTTTCCTGCCGGTTGAGTGCCGAGACGACAATCGTTTCCGCCGTGCCCAGCAGATGGCGAAGTTCGATCGCTTCCATTAATTCCGTATTGAATTTTTTACCGTGGTCTGCGATGGAGATTTTCTTGTAGCGGCTTTTCAGGTCGTGAATTTCGCCGACAAGTTCCTTCATCATCTTCGCTTCACGGAAGACGGAACACTTGTCCATCATTTGTTCCTGCATCTCGGTCCGGATCGTTGCCGCGTTTTCACTCCCTTTGCTCGAAAGAATCCCGTCGATCATTTCCCGTGTTTTCCCGCCGGGATCTTTGGGAAGCGGCGTAAGTTCTGCTTCGTCCAAGTATTGAGCGATCGCTTTGCCTCCTCGTCTGCCAAAAACGATAATATCAAGCAAGGAATTTGTTCCTAAACGATTTGCTCCGTGTACCGACACGCATGCGCATTCTCCGGCAGCGTAAAATCCCGGGAGAATTTTTCCTTTCGCATTCAAGTAGACCCGCGCGTCGTTGTCCGTCGGAATTCCGCCCATCGCATAGTGCGCGGTAGGTTGAATAGGGATCGGTTCCTTTAACGGCTCCACGCCGAGGTACGTCCTTGCAAATCCTGTAATCTCAGGAATTTTATCGTGAATCACTTGTGCACCGAGGTGTGTAAGGTCGAGGTTGACATAGTATGTTCCGTCGCTTCCTTTGATGCCGCGGCCTTGTTTGATTTCGGTGTAGATTGCGCGTGAAACCATGTCCCGCGGAGCAAGATCCTTGACCGTTGGCGCATACCGTTCCATAAATCGTTCGCCGGCACTATTGCGAAGGATTCCTCCTTCACCCCGTGCCGCTTCTGAAATAAGGATGCCGAGCTTCCACAACCCCGTCGGGTGGAATTGGAAGAATTCCATATCCTCCATCGGAATTCCATTTTCGTACGCGATGTTGCACCCGTCGCCGGTGCCGATTAACGCGTTCGAAGTAATGCGGAACGCGCGGCCGTAGCCGCCGGTAGCAAACATCACTGCCTTGGCATGGAACGTATGAATTTCCCCGGTCGCGATTTCCATCGCTACTACACCGCAGCAGACGCCATTATGGATGATCAAGTCGGTGACAAAGAATTCGCTGTAAAAATGGATCCCTTGTTTTATGCAGCTCTCGAACAGTGTGTGAAGCATAACGTGGCCGGTGCGGTCGGCAGAATAACAGGCACGGCGCACCGCGACCCGTTTTGAGTTCGGGTCGGCGGGGTTTTCCGGCCGCGTGTGGCCGCCGAATTTCCTCTGGGCTATTTTTCCGTCCGGAGTGCGTGAAAAGGGGAGTCCCATGTGTTCAAGCTCGATGATGGCACGGATGGCGTCGCGGCACATGATCTCGATTGAATCCTGGTCGCCGAGATAGTCGCTTCCTTTGACGGTATCGAACATATGCCATTCCCACGAATCTTCTTCTTCATTTGCGAGCGCCGCACAGACTCCGCCCTGCGCTGTTCCTGTGTGTGAGCGCGAAGGGTAGACTTTCGATAACACGGCGCAGCTGCGGCCCTGCGGGATTTCCAATGCTGCACGCAGCCCTGCTCCTCCCGCCCCGACGATAACGACATCAAACGTATGAACCATTGAAAGCTCCGATAAAGAGACTCAGGTTTCCAAAATAACCTTCGGGAGATTTGTGCCAACAGCCAACGCCCAATACGTTGCGATGCGATCTTCCCGAAAGTCAGTCAATGAATTAAAATGATAAAATCGTTGCGATGCCCAGGCACCCGAATGTGATACCGGCAAGATAGAGAAGCCCGAGAATGGTCCATCTCAGCCATCCTGGCATTTTGTAATCGCGAAAAATATTCCATGTACCCGAGAGGCCATGGTACAGACCGAGCACGACGAAAGAAAGTTGCAAAGCCTTGTAAAGAGGATTCTGCATTCGTGCAAGCACAGCATCGTACGTATGGCCCGAATCGAGGTGGTAGTGCATAAGAATGTAGTGCCCGATGGCGACAACGAACAGCACTACACCCGAGACTCGCTGCAGGTACCATGCTGGCGCTCCCGAACCCCGCGATCCGTAATAGTGAGAAGACATAGCGTCGATCCCTTTGTTCTAATTGTGTTTACTTCACCACCGCTACGGAGTGAAGAGTATCCTGCGTGAGCATTATGTATCCCATGCCGAAGAAAAGAATGAGGCCGACAACCAGGACGGCATAGTATAATTTTTTGTGATAGCGCGCTCCTTCCGCTAAATCCACCAACACGATGCGGATTCCGTTCAGCGCGTGGAAGAGGAGGAAGGCAAAGAGGAACCATTCAAGAAAAAGAAACAGCGGCGTCCGGAACAACAGCATCTCGGAATCAAACGCTTCTTTCCCTTTCTGCAGCGACATCAGCGCAAAAATGTGCAGCATGATGTAACCGGTCAGGACAAGTCCGGTGATGCGGTGAAGCACCCATGCCCAGCTTCCGGAGAATTTGTGGTAAGCCAGGAGAACTTTTGCCCAACCGCCGGGAGGATAGTTGCTAGACATTCGGAATAAGCTCCTTTTTGTGGCTGCGATACAATGGTGTGATGGCAAATACTTTCCCGTTAACACTGAGCATAAAGTTCAACGGGCAAGCGAAACCGTCGTAATGTATGAAACAATAATTTAATTCTCAACTCTTCATCTTAATCTTAGTTGGGACACCTTTGTGATTTACCTTGCCAAATATTCTACCATGGAGCGGTTTTCAGATGAGTGTCCGGCAACTACTCGCACAATTCAATTTGTCAAAGCAACACTTTCGGTGATGAATTTTCGGACGGAGATAATGCTTCCGAGAAGTCCTAGCAGCGTTCCCGTCGTTAGAATGACGATGTAAAATGTCGGTTCGACGAAGACGATTGCGGCCAAATCTCCGCCGAATATTTTTGACGCATATTCTACGATAAGATAAATCACTCCCGAAGAAAAGAGTCCGCCCAACACCCCCTGTACAATTCCTTCGACCACGAAAGGGAGGCGGATGAACATTCGCGTTGCGCCGACGAGCTTCATTGTCGCGATGATTTTCCGCTTTGCGTATATCGCGAGTCGAATGGTGTT
>Ga0265342_10000188_pt1 | contig 69078 bp, 57 predicted proteins | sample 4CB327metaG_FD_203125 | JGI IMG/M metagenome (GOLD analysis project Ga0265342, IMG submission 203125) | Rhizosphere microbial communities from Carex aquatilis grown in University of Washington, Seatle, WA, United States - 4-CB3-27 metaG | ecosystem: Host-associated > Plants > Roots >...
ACGGGGGCGCTCCGCTTCGGGCTGGCATCCTGCCTGCGGACAGGCAGGAGCGCCCTCAGAGGCCCCGCTGCGCCAATACCCGCCCCCGGCCGGTCCCCCGCGCCTCTCGCGCCGGTGACAAGCTACGTTCACTGCGCCTGAGGGCGTCGGTTTTTAAATTGAACGATCGGACCGTGCGTTGATTGTTCGTGAACGACAACTCTTCGCTAAGTGTCTGGCCGGGATCGAGCGATCGTTGAGGCGGAATCGGTCACTTGGCGACGGGAGGCACGGGCGAGAGGTTGCCGCTCGTCCGATAGGTTCAATATAAAATACGAACGCCCTCAGGCGCAGTGAACGTAGGAGTGAAGCAAAGCGAGAGGCGTGGGGGGCCCTGGAGGTGGGGTATTGCCGCAGTGGGGCCTCTGAGGGCGCTCCTGCCTGTCCGCAGGCAGGATGCCAGCCCGAAGCGGAGCGCCCCCGTGCCGCCGCTGGTTTTCGTAACAAGGTCGAGTCAGCGCTTCGCATAGGCAGATTCAGTCATCGGGAGCCAACCTCTCGGCGGCGGCGTAAGGGCGCGTCCCCGCGGAGGCAATACCCCACCTCCAGGGCCCCCCACGCCTCTCGCGCCCCACAACGAAGAGAGCGAAGCCGTCCTCACGTACGCCGCCATCACCGTTCCTGGTTACCCGTCCCGGTGCGGGCAAGCGTCACGTCACGACCCGCGCCAGCAACGCCCGTCGATCAACCTTGCCGTTGGCGTTCTTGGGCAGCTCCGCGAGCACGGTGACGCTGGCGGGAATCATGTAGTCGGGTAGCTGACGGCGGAGGTCATCGCGGATCGCCTGCTCCGTGGGCACGCCGGGCGCGTCGGGCGCAGCGATGAACGCCAGGATGCGGCCGTGCTGCTCGCGCACGCGGTGATAGACCACCGCTCCCTGGGTGACGTAGGGCAGGGCGTTCAAAGCCGCCTCGATCTCGTCCAGCTCGATCCGGTAACCCATGTGCTTGATCTGGTTGTCGCGCCGGCCGACGAACCAGAGGCGCCCGTCCTCGTCGGTGCGAACGTTGTCGCCCGTGCGATACATGCGCTCGGGAAAAGCCTTGTTTGTCGGGTTCTGTACGAAGGCCGCCTCGGTGCGCGTCGGGTCGTTGATGTAGCCGAGCCCCACTTGCGGGCCCATCAAGCACAGCTCGCCGGTCTCGCCCACGGCCACGGGCCGTTCATCCTCGCCCAGCACCAAGTGGGCGAAGTTCGGCGCGAGATGTCCGAGCGGCGGCAACCCCGAGGGCTCGGCCAGATCGGATTCGGTGATCGTGTACGCCGAGCAGATGCACGTGCACTCGGTGGGCCCGTAAACGTTGACGAGACGCGCGCGCTGGCCAAAAAATCCGTAGAGCTTGCGAAGCTCGCCGCGCGGGTAACCCTCGCCCCCGAACACGAGGCAGCGCATGGTGGGCCAGGACTTTGGCCCGAGCTGCTTCATGGCGGTGAGATAGATCAGGAGCGACGGCACCGAAAACCAAATGGTGCAGCCGGCAGCGGCTACGCGTGCGGCCAGCGCGTCCGGTCGTTGCGCGATCTCGCGCGCGATTGGTGCCAGCGTCGCCCCCGAGAACAGCGACGAATAGACATCGTAGACCGAGTTGTCGAAGTAGATCGCGTTGGCGTTGGTCAGCACGTCGCTCGGCCCGATGCCGAATTCGGTGATGCTCCAGTCGATGAAATTGAGGACGCTGGCGTGAGAGATCACCACGCCCTTCGGCGTACCGGTCGAGCCGGAGGTGAACATCAGATAGGCGGGATCGCCACCCGTGACCGCCGCCACGTCGGGCAAGGGCGCGTCGGAGCTGTCGTCCGTCACGCCGCCACCCTGTACGTCGAGGACCGGCAGCGCCAGACCGCGGCAGAGCTCGGCGATCGGCGGCGCAAGCGGCGCGTCGGCGGCGATCAACCGCGGCCGGCACGACTGCAGAATCTTTTCCAGGCGGCCCGGCGGGTTTTCCTCGTCGAGGTTGACGTACGCGGCGCCGATCTTCAGAGCCGCCAGCATCGTCGCGTAACCAGCCGGCGTCTTGGCGTTGAACAGCGCCACGACGTCGCGCCTCATCACGCCGCGCGCGCGCAGCAGGCGGCCAATCCGGTTGGCCAGGCGATCGAGTGCGCGGTAGCTGACCGCCGAATCATCGGCCAGGCGCAGCGCAGGCCGATCGGCGTGGGTGGCGGCGACCCCTTCGAACGCGAGGCCCAGATTGTATGAATAGCCGCGCATGGGACGGCCGAGGTCACTTCATCTTGGTCAGGCGCAGGAACTGCTCGCTATTGAGGCGAATGACCTCGCTGTCGCGGTCGATGACCACCGAGCCCGGCGCCAGCGGCTTGGTCACCAGCGAGCGCGCGCCCAGCAAGCAGTCCTCGCCCACCGTCACCTCGTGCCCGACGGTGGCGTTCATCCCGAGAAAGCAGCGCGCGCCAATCTTCGATGAACCGCCGATCGATGCGCCACCCGCCAGCCAGGCGTGGTCGGCGATCTCCGCGTGGTGGCCCACCAGCACATTGCTCCACAGCGCGACGTTCTCGCCCACGCGCGCCTGCGGCTCGACCGAAGCGCCGTCGGCGACGAAGCAGTTGTCGCCACAGGCCAGGCTGGGGCCCGGCCACGATCGCGTGCTGATGAAGCTCGGCAGCTTGTAGCCCTTGGCGCGCGCGGCGTTCAGCAAGCGCTCGCGCACGCGGTTCATCTGGTGGTAGCCGACGGCGATGTGCATCGCGTGCGAAGCTGGCGAAAACTGGCGCTCGATCTCTTCGAACGCGATCAAAGGCCGGCCGCGATGCTCCTTGCCGGTGACGTGCGCCGCCTCGCCGGTATACGCGACGATCTCGTACTCGCTGTCGCGCTCGAAATAGTCGGTGAGCACGTCGGAGATCTTGCCGGTACCGAACAACACGAGCTGGTTCATGGCGTCGTACCAGGCCCGGCCGTGCCTTCCTGGTTGTACTGTTGCACGACGCAACGGTACTATGAACGCATGGGGCGTATCAAGTCTGGCGCGGCGGCGCGCCCATGATCGCGGTCAAAACAGGCGGCGAGGTGTCATCTGACGACGTGGTCTCCGGTCTGCTGGTCTTCCCGGTCACGCCCGAACTGGATCTCAGCACGCTCGAGATGCTGGCCGGTCCGGGCGTGAGCCTGGTGCTGGCCAGCTCGGTGCCCCAGCAACTGGAGGGCGTGACCGTTCACCGATTGCCCTCGATCCACGAGGCTGACTTCGAGGCGCGGTTCCTGGAGCTGGTCGAACGCTTTCACGTTTCGCGCATCAACAGTCCGGTGGCCAGCGTGTTCGCCCACGTGAAGAAGCTCATCGAACGCAAACGCCTGCCGCTGACGATCGTGGGCGGTTCGCCGCAGGAGAAGGCAATCGCGGCCCATCGCGCGCTGGCGTCGCGCGCCCGGCGGCTGTTCGCGCACGCGCGCGCGGTCAGCGACGGGGTCAAGCCGGAGCACGTCGGGCGCCTGCACGCGCTGCTGATGCTCACGCGCCAGATCTACGGTGAGACGAACCAGGACAAGCTGTCGGCGATGTTCGCCGCCATGGCGAGCACGGTACCGGGCGACGTCGTCGAGATCGGCGCGCTGGCCGGGCGCTCGGCGGTCGCGCTCGGCTACCTGGCGAATCTGTTCCGGGTCGGTCCGGTGCTCGCCGTCGATCCCTGGTCGCCCGCGTCGGCGATCCAGTACGACTCGCCGGCGCTGATCCAGGAGCTGCCGGACGCCTGGAACCTGGATGACGTCTTCGATCTCTTCCTTTCGAACCTGAGCTTGCTGCCGCCCGGGACCGCGAACTACATCCGGGCGACATCGATTGCAGCCAGTGCGCGGTACAGCGCCGGTGCGAGCGTGGAGACCCCGCAATTCGGCCGCGTCGCCTACACGGGCGAGATCTCGATGCTGCACATCGACGGCAACCACGACCTGGATGCCGTGCTCACCGACTGCAAGCTCTGGGTGCCGCGTATCAAGGCTGGCGGCTGGTTGATCCTGGACGACTACGTCTGGGCGCACGGCGGAGGTCCCCACGCGGTCGGCGACGCGATGATCGAGCGCTACGCCGGCTCGCTCGATCAGGCGTTCGTCTGCGGCAAGGCACTGTTCATGAAGTGGTCCGCGCGCCCGCCCGCGGGCAATCGCCTCCTCGAGGGGTGGACCCCGCCTCAGTCGAGCACGGCGTAGCCGAAGCCGTCGCGACCGAAATAGTTGCCGCTGTAGAACATGAGCGTGCGGCCGTCGAGCTCGAACACGCACGGGTAGCAGACCATCTCCGAGTCCCAGCCCTCCACCGAGGGCGAAAGCTCGCCGGCTTCGTCGTCGCGAACCCAGGATCGCAGATCGTCCGACCACGCATGTCCGATCCGGTACCCGCGCGCCGGGTTGCGAAAATCCAGGCCGTGCCGGTAACAGAACCACATGTGAAATCGCGAACCGACGCGCAGCACAGAGGGATTGGTCTGGCATTCGTCGTCGACGCGGTACGGGACGCAGGGGGAGCCCTCTCGATCCCAGCTCACGCCGTCGTGCGAGGTGGCGTGCATCAGCACGTAGACCGACTCGATTCCCGCGCCGCGATCGATCCAGCGCGTGCCCGAGCTGTACCACATGTGAAACTGCCCATCGATGACCGCCACGAACGGGCTGTTCTGGATGAATGGCTCCGCCGGCGAGCGGCTGATGATCGGGCCCTGCGCAAATCGGGAGAACGTCACTCCTCCGTCGTGGCTGATGCCAAGCCCGATGGCGTGGTTGTACGGCACGCCCAGGCACCGGCTCCAACCGACGTAGTAGGCCCAGACCTCCGCGCCGACCGCGACCACGTTGCCGATCATCACGCCGAATTGATCGAACGTTCCGAGGTCGCCCAGCGAAAGCACCGGCCGGTCGTGCACCGCGATGACCTTGCCCGGGTCGGCGCGATCGACGTCGACGAACGTGGCGCTCGCGCTGGTGTTGCCGTCCGGGCCCTTGGCCGCGCGGCAATTGAAGTAGACGCGGACTCGATCGGGCAGCACCAGCACGCTCGGGTTTTGCGCGTGCGAGTGCATCCAGGGATAGCGTCCGTCGGGTGAGAAGATCCGTCCCGCCTTGCGCCAGCGAAATCTCTGGCCGTCGCTCACCGCTTGCCCCCGGGCGGCTTTTCGTTCTTGCCCTCGGGCGCCTTGCCCTCGTTCGACTTGCCTTCGGGGGGCTCGAGCTCGTTCAGGGCCGCGCTGCAGACCGCGGCATCGAGCCACGCGTGCATGCTCTTGCCCGACTTCGCGCCGGCGCGGCGGGCCAGGTCGAGTGTTTGCGGAGTCACCCCTTCCATCCGTCCGTAGTAACGGGTGCGCAGGGTCCCGCCGCGCGCGCCTGGAATCTCAAGATCGAAGTTCGCCTCGGGCTCGCCCTGCCCAACCACGAAGTCGATGAGGTAATAGACCCCCCCCACGACCCACTGAACCCGGACGTCGCGCGCCTCGGGCGGCAATTGCGCCAGCGGAAGCTCGGCTTTGAAGAGGGGATTGTTGTTGAGCAAAATGCGGCCGTACTCGGTCTGGTACAGCCACGGCGCCAGGCTCTCGTCTCCCACGACGATGCGCGCGCCCACGCGCGCGACGCGCACGATCTCGCGTAGAGCGGTGGCGATGTCGCCGAAGACACCGAGGCCGCCGAAGCTGAAGACGGCGTCGAACCAGCGATCCGGGAACGCCAGCCGGCAGGCATCGCCGGTCGACAGCTCCACCGGCACCGCGGCGTCGCGTAGCTTCTGGCCGCAGCGCTCGATCATCGAGCGGCTCAGGTCTTGGAGATAGTATCGACCGGTTGGTCCCAGCGCGCGGGCGATGTTGACCGAGTCGCGGCCGGTGCCGCAGGCCAGCTCCAGCACACGGTGCTGGGGCTCGAGCCGCAAGAGGTCGATGAACGATCGGCGCTTGCTGTCCTCGTCGACCTTCTGGATGGTGAACGAGAGATGCGCGACGTCGTCGTAAACCGTGGCCGCGTTCTCGTAGTAGGACAGCGTCTCCGATTGATCGGCGCGCAGGCCATCTCGAAGCACGAAGTCCGGAACGCCGCCGCTGATCGGATAGACCGGCGTCCCCTCACCCGACAGTGTGCCGGTGACGACCTCATCGCCGGCGACCTGCCCCGGTTGCAGCGCCAGCGGCCGCTTGGTGCGCGGACAAACATAGATGTTTCGGTTGAGGTTCATGATGGGATCTCAGCTGGGCAGGGGGGTTGAGAATGAATAGAGCGGATAGCGATAGGCCTCGACGAAGCCCAGGCTCAACGCCAGCCGCAGCGACGCCTGATTGGCGGTGAAGCAGTCCCACGTCGGGAGGATCCGGCGGCGCCGGCACTCGCGAACGAATTCGCGCGCGACGATGGCGGCGTAACCGCGCCCGCGGCGATCGTCGCGGGTCGCGATGTCGATCTCGGCCAGATTATCGGCCACGCACGACGCGTAGCAGACGCTGACCACGGCGCCGTCGTCCCCGACCAGACAGGCGCCGAAACCATGGTCCAGGAAGTCCTCCGCCGAGGACCAGAAGCGCGACCCCAGCCGCAAGCCCAGCTTGTCGACCTCCGGGATCAGAGCGGCGTCGAGCGACGCGAGGCGCAGGCCCTCGGCGCCGGTCTCGGATGGGCTCGGGTCGGCGCCGTCCCAGTGCAGTCGCACGCGTTCGCGCGACCGGAAGGTGCCTTCGGGCCGCGCGTCCAGCCAGGCGCGCCAGCCCGGCGGCGGCGCGTACCAGAGGAGGTAGCCCGGTAGCTGATCGGAGGGCGTGACCAGCATCTGTCGCAGGCTCTCATCGGGGGTCCGGCCCTCGGCGCCCACGAGGCAGGTGAAGCCAAACGCGGTCACCACGAGCGCCGCCTCGGGTCGGGTGGGATCGTCGGCCCAGATCCAGCCGCGCTGAAGACGATCGATGACCGCGCGGATCAGCGGAAAGCAGAGCCCGCTCTCGTCGTAGAGGGCCGCGACGCTCGGGTAGAGATCGGCGGTCAGACGGATCATCGCCGCGTGGGAATTTATCACGGCTACGTGCGCGCCCGCGACACGTTTCGCCCAAGTGCCCCTTGGTCATGTTACGATCTCAGGCCAAATCGAAGCGTCGATTCATGTCGTGATGGGGCGCGATGAGCCGGTGGCGGCTGGGCATGCGCCTGTCATTTACGAGGGTGCGGGCGCTGGCGCTCTGACGTGCGACGCCCTGGCGCCGGGACGATCGCTGTCCAGGATCTATCTCGCCGACGTGCTCGACCAGTTGTCGCCCGCGGCGGCGGTGAAGCTCCTGCAACGTTGCCACCGGGCGCTCGCGCCCGGCGGAGTGTTGCGAATCGCCACCGCGGATCTCGATGTCGTGCTCGATCGGGTCACCTCGCGCGCGACCTGGGATGAAAGCGGTCTACCCGCGGATGGATTCGACTGGGGCGCCAGCCGATTCCATCTGTTGAACCACGCCTTCCGCCAGCGCACCTGGTTCTACAACGAGACCGAGTTGCGACGTCTGGCCACCATGGTTGGTTTTCGCGACGGGCGGCGCGTCTCCGCGGCCGATGATCCGCCGTTCCAGATAGAGCGTCTGAAGGCGAACCTGGTCGTCGTCGAGTTCCGTCGCCTGCCGCGCGAGGACGGCCCGCGCCCTTCGGTCGATGTCCTGATCCCGCTTTACCGCCCGGATCACTTCGCTCACGCGCTGGAGAGTGCGCTCGAGCAGACCTGGGAGCCGCTGACGATCGTCGTGTGCGACGACGGACCCGACGATGCCGCGCGCGCAATCATCGACGGCTTCCGCGGGCATCGCCGCTTTTCCAGCATCAAGTACTTCCAGGAGCGACCGCCGTCGGGCAATACCGCCAAAAACGCGCTCCGCTGCCTGGCGAAGTCCAGCGGCGCATACGTCAAATTCCTGTTCGACGACGACGTGCTCGAGCCCCGCTGTGTCGAGAAGATGGCGACCTGCTTGCGCGATCATCCCGACGTGACGCTGGTGACGTCACACCGGCGGCTCATCGACAACCAGGGAAAGCTGGTCAACGAGATCGAAGCAACCCGGCGATTGGTCGCCGAGGACAGCCGCGTGAACGGTGCGTGGCTCATCGACGAGATGTTGCGCAAGCAACAGAACTACATCGGCGAGCCGTCGACCGCGATGTTTCGCCGCGCCGACATCGAGGAGATTGCGCCGGACTTTTGGACGCTGGGCGGAATCAACTTCATGGGCAACGCCGACGTCACGGTGTGGATCAGCCTGCTGGCGCAGGGTGATGGGATCTATTTGACCGAGTCGTTGAGTCGGTTCCGCCTGCACCCCGACCAGACGTCCAAGGATCCGACGATTCACGAGCTTTGCCGTGCGGCCTGGCACCGCGCCGCCAATGGCACGCGCTACCTCGGCTTGTACGACCCTTCGACACCGGCCCCGCTCGAGGCGACGCCGCTCACCGACTCACCCTGGTGGGCTCCGGAGACCCGCGCGCACGTCGCCGGAACCCGCCGCGCGCTGGCCGAAGGCGACGGCGCGGCGGCGCTGGCGAGCTGCGACCGGGCGCTGGCTGCCGAGCCGGACGACATTCGTTTGAGCACGCTGCGCGCGCGTTGCTTGGCGGCGAGCGGACAAGCCCAGGCTGGAATCGATCTCCTGGTCGAGGCGGTACGCCGCCATCCCGGACCGGCCGGCGCCTACGTGAGGACGGCCGAGATGGCGTGGGCCATCGGCAATCACGAAGGCGCCAAGGCGTTGTTTCAGGGGGTGCAGAGCAAGCTGGCGCTGGTGCGTCCCATCTCGGGCGTCGTCGAGCGCCATGGGGCGTTGCACCTGGACCCGCATGCCTGGTTCGAGCTGGTGCCGTCGTTACCGCCGCTGACGGTGACGCTTCGGATCGTCTGCCGCAATGCCGCGCCCACGCGCGAGCGGCCGATCCGCGTCGTGCTCTCGTGCGACGGCGCGGTGGCGGCCACCGGCGAGCTCACTGGTCTCGGCGCGACGCTGGCACTGGAGGCGTCCATTCCCAGCCGTCCCACCACCACGCGCCTCGACCTGCGCTGGAGCGGAGCCGTCGACGTCGTCCCCGCGCCGACCGACGAACCGCTGGCGTTGCGCCTGGCGGGCGTCGAGGTTTACCTGGCTGGCTAGCTGAAGATCCGCGCGCCTGGACGTGGTCCGCGTTATCTGAGACAGTGAAGGCGGACCCGCTCCACCCAAGGAGAGCGCGATGACAGCGACGCTGGACCTGCCGCCAAACTTCAACCAGGACAAGAAGGAGTTGATCGACTTCGCCTATGAGCGGCTGACGCCACGGCCGATGGCGTTCGCGGATCTGGGCGGTGTATGGGGCGTCGACGGCGCGTACACGCGCTACACGCTGCAGCGCTATGGCGCCACCCGCGCGGTGCTGGTCGACACCAACTTCACGGACAAGGTGATCCAGGCGGCGCCGTCGTTCCCTTCGCTGACGCTGGTCAAGGGCAATTTTGGCGACCCAGCAACCGCTGCGCAGGTTGGCAACGTCGACGCGATCTTCATGTTCGACGTGCTGCTACACCAGGTGAAGCCCGACTGGGACCAGGTGCTGGCGATGTACGCGCCGCGGACGCGCCTCTTCATCGTTTACAACCAGCAGTGGGTGGGCGGCCGGCGGACCATCCGTCTGCTCGATCTGCCGCGCGACCAGTACTTCGCCAACGTACCCCACGATCGAACTGTTCCGCCGTATTCCTTCCTGTTCGAGAAGATGTACGAGATGAACACCGAGCACGGACGCCTGTGGCGCGACGTGCACAACATCTGGCAGTGGGGCATCGTCGATCACGACCTCGTCGACTGTCTCGACCACCTGGGATTCACCATGCAGCTTTACAAGAACTGCGGCCAGTGGGGCGAGCTCCGAAACATTCAAAACCACGCCTTCATCTTCCAGAAGCGCTGATTCGATCCGGGACCGCCGCCGATGCCGTTCGCGGCCTCGAGACCCTTCAAGAAGTAGAGCGAGCTTCACCCGAAGCTCTCCCAATCGTGAGTGGTGCCGATGGACACCATCCGCGACCGTGCGCATGGTTGGGCGCCGCAGGACAGTTGCAGGCCTGAGCGACCGACCCAAGTTGCAATTGGGGAGTCATGAAAGGAGGCGGCTCATGCGCGAACGAGCAGAGACGAAACTCATCGAGGAAGCAGCGGGCGACGTTTTCCGGCGGGCCTGGTGGGCGGTCGCGCTTCGCGGGCTGGCGGCGATCGTGCTGGGAATCATGATGCTGACGGCGCCGCGGCCGACGTTCTCGCTGTTTGTCGCGTTGCTGGGGATCTACGTCTTCGTTGATGGGATCTTCACGCTGGTGGCGGCATTCCACGCGGAGTCAAAGGGGCAGAGTTGGTGGCCCTACTTGCTGGAGGGTCTGCTGAGCATCGGTGTCGGCCTGCTGGCCTTCTCCCGACCCGGGGTGCTCGGCTTCATGCTGCTGGTGTTGATCGGGATCCGCTCGATCGTCGTCGGCCTGGCCGAGATCGCCACCGGGGTTGGCGTGCGGCGTTCGATGGGAACCCCGACCGTGATGCTGTGGTTGGGCGGCCTGGCATCGATCGCGTTCGGCATTCTGTTGCTCGCCCTCCCGGCCATCGGCGTATTCGCCCTGATGTGGGTGGCCGGTGTCTACGCGCTGATCTTCGGCGTGCTTCTGGACACCGAGGCGTTGCGCCTCCGGCGCTGGGGCAGCGAGCACCACCGTCTGGAACAGGCGGCGCGCTCGACCTGAGCGGCGCAGCTCATGCACAGCATCCTCATCACGGGAGCCGCTAGCGGGATCGGCGCCGGCCTGGCGATCGAGCTGGCCGGCGCGGGCCATCACGTCATCGCCAGCGATCTCAGGCGCGAGGACATGGACGAGGTGACCGCCCGGATCCGCTCGACCGGCGGGTCGGCGGAGGCGCTGCCGCTGGATGTCACCTCGGACGCCAGCGTGACGGCCGCGGTTGCCGCGGCGTCGCGGCCGATCGATCTGCTCGTCAATAACGCCGGCCTGCAACAGGTCGCCCGCTTGGAGGAGTTTCCCATGTCTCGTTGGGATCTGCTCATCCAGGTGATGCTGACTGGCGTGGCGCGCCTGACGCGTGCGGTGTTGCCAGGCATGCGCGCGCGCGGCTTCGGCCGCATCGTCAACATCGGGAGCATCCACTCGCTGGTCGCGAGCCCATACAAGAGTGCGTACGTCGCGGCCAAGCACGGCCTGGTCGGGTTCTCGAAGGCGATTGCGCTCGAGACCGCCGACACCGACATCACCATCAACACCATTTGTCCGAGCTACGTGAAGACGCCCCTCGTCGACAAGCAGATCGCCGAGCAGGCCCGTGTACGGGGCATCTCCGAATCAGAGGTCATCAGCAGCGTCATGCTCGAGCCAATGCCGAAAGGCGTGTTCATTTCGTTTGCAGAGCTCTCGGGGATCACCGCGTTCCTAGTCTCGCCCTGCGCGCGCAACATCACCGGCCAGACGATCGTTGTGGACGGTGGTTGGACGGCGCGCTAACGAGCCGATTCAGTTGCGTTGGCCCGGCAACGAACAAATCAGAACCAGAAACTGACAAATCAGCACAACAACGGACCGAACTTTCTGTATAGTGTTTGTGTCCGTTGGCCAACAGGCCGGAAAGACACGGCCTATCCAAGTGCTGTACGAGATCCACGAGCTCAACCGTACCTTCCTTGGCCCAGCCACTTTGCTGGCGCATGCCGGTGCGCGCATGTTTTCCGAACCCGGCAGCTGGCTGGCTCAGCTTCCCGGCGCGGCCCGGATCGCTGCCGGTTACGAGTTGCTTTACCGGCTCGGCAAGGACTACGAGAAGCCCGAGTTCGGCATCCAGTCGGTCGAGGCTCATGGCGCCAACGTGCCGGTCGTCGAGAAGACCATCATCGACAAGCCGTTTTGCCGCCTGCTGCGGTTCAAGCGCCACACCGACCGACCCGAGATCATCAAGGCGCTCAAGCGCGATCCCGTGGTGCTGGTGGTGGCACCCCTTTCGGGCCACCACTCGACCCTTCTGCGCGAGACCGTGCGGGCGCTGCTTGCGGACCACAAGGTGTACATCACCGACTGGGTCGACGCGCGGATGGTGCCCAATGAACGCGGGGCCTTCACACTAGAGGATTACGTCAACTACATCCGCGAGTTCATTCAGCACATTGGCACTGAGCGCCTCCACGTGATGGCGGTGTGCCAGCCGACGGTGCCGGTACTGGCGGCCGCGTCGCTGATGGCGACGGCGGGTGAGCCGCAGCCGCGCAGCCTGACCATGATTGGCGGGCCGATCGACACGCGCTGCAGCCCGACGCGGGTCAATGACCTGGCGAGCACCAAGTCCCTCGAGTGGTTCGAGACTCACCTGATTCACCGGGTGCCGGGCAACTACCCGGGACGAAACCGTCGCGTCTATCCAGGGTTCCTGCAGCACGCCGGGTTCATGGCCATGAACCCAGTCATGCATCTGTCTTCTCACTGGGACTTCTACCAGCATCTCGTGCAGGGCGACCTCGACGACGCCGATGCACATCGTCGTTTCTACGACGAGTACAACGCGGTGCTCGACGTCCCGGCCGAGTACTACCTCGATTGCGTGCGCATCGTCTTTCAGCAGCACCTCTTGCCGCGCGGGTTGTGGCACGTGGGCGGGCAGCGCGTCGCGCCCGAGACCATCACACGCCCCGCGCTGCTCACAATCGAGGGCGAGCTCGACGACATCTCGGGCACCGGTCAGACGCGGGCCGCCCTGGATCTGTGCAGCAGCATCCCGGCCGAGCGCAAGACTCACATCACGGTCGAGGGCGCCGGCCACTATGGCACCTTCAGCGGTCGGCGCTGGCGCGAGGTCGTTTACCCGCAGGTGCGCGACTTCATTCGCGGCGCGGGCTAGGCCCGCACCGGGGCGGGTAACCAGGAACGGCGACGGCAGCGGACGTGAGGACGGCTCCGATCTCTCCGTTGTGGGGCGCGAGAGGCGTGGGGGGACGTTGGGGTGGGGTATTCCCCTAGCGGGGACGCGGCCCTCACGCCGCCGGGTGGGAGGGCAACTCCCGCTCGGGATAAAAGCGGTGTACTCGACCGAGGGCTCGAGCAGGGGGGATTTACCGGCGGCACGGGGGCCGCTCCGTTCGGCGCTGGCAACCTGCCTGCGGACAGGCAGGAGCGCGCCTCGAGGCCCCGCAAGGGGAACACCCCACCCCCAGGGCCCCCCACGTCTCTCGCGCCCCACAACGGAGAGAGCGGAGCCCTCCTCACGTCCGCCGCCGTCGCCGTTCCTGGTTACCCGCCCCGGTGCGGGCTCCCCACCCATCCCGCTACCAATCGACCAGCGCCGCGCCCCAGGATAGCCCGCCGCCGAAGCCGCACAACATCACGCGCGAACCAGCTTTGAGGCGGCCGGCCTCCTTGGCCTTGTCCAGGGTCAGCGGGATGCTGGCCGCCGCGGTGTTGCCGTAGGTCTCGACGGTGGTGACCGTCTGCTCCATCGAGAGCTCGAGCGCCGCCATGATGTTCTCGATCATGCGCAGGTTGCTCTGATGCAGCACCAAGAGGTCCAGATCGCGCGGCTTCAGGTTGTGCTCGGCCAGCAACTGCTGGATCGCGCGCGGGACTGTCCGCATCGCGAAGTCCCACACCTTGGGGCCGTCCATGGTGAACGTGTTGAGGTGCTTGTCCAGGACCTCGGGCGTGACCGGAAGCTTGCTTCCTCCGGCCGGGACCTCGATGCAGCGGCTGCCGCGCCCGTCGCTGCCGAGGCGGAAGTGGATCCGCCGGTCGTCGTCGGTCCGCGACAGCAGCACAGCCCCGGCGGCGTCGCCGAAGAAGATGCAGGTCCGCCGATCGGTCCAGTTCATGATCTTGGAGAAGGCGTCGGTGCCGACGACCAGTGCGTGACGGAACTGCGTATGAGATGCCAGCATCATGCTCTGTGCGACGTCGAGCGCGAACACGAAGCCGGCACACACCGAGTTCACATCGAACGCCGGGCACTGGCGCTCTGCTATCCCCAGTTTTTCCTGCAGCAAACAGGCCGTAGCCGGCTGCGACTGATCCGGGGTCGCGCACGCGACCACGATCAGATCCACCTCTGATTTGTCGACGCCCGCGTTTTGCAGGCAGCGCTGCGCCGCCCGGACGCCCATGTCGCTGGGGGCCTCGCCGGGCGCCGACAGGCGTCGTTCCACGATCCCCGTCTTGGCGAGGATCCACTCGTGAGATGTGTTCACGCTTTTCGCGAACTCATGGTTGGTCATGACCCTCTCAGGGACATAGCCGCCAATACCGGTGATTCGAATACCCATGACCGATTACGCCGCCCCCTTGTGTGAAGATTGTTCGACGCGCGTCTCGCGCTCTTTAAAAAACCAGCGCCACTTCGTCCTGCCGAACTCCCTCAGCTCTTCGAGGTGCTCCGGCCGTCGATCGAGCTTCGATCGGTAGTTCAGCTCGCGATCCATCGAGATGCGCGAGACACGCATCGGGCGCAGGTCGGGATCGGTGATCCGCCCGCGCGCGATACCGCGGTTCAGCATCTCGATGAACAGGAGCTCTTGCTCCATGGACAGGTTGCCCGCAAGCGCGTTGCGCCGGTCGAGGACCTCGTGGGTCTCGGTGGGCACTCGCGCGCACGTGCTCGGGTTGATCTGCACCAGCCACAGTTCGTCGATCTGATGGTCGATGAGGTGGTGGATCGGCGGGTTCTGCGAGAACAGGCCGTCCCAGTACACGCCCCGACCCGGGACCGCCACCGCCTGGAACAGCTCGGGGATCGCCGCCGACGCCAGCAGGCATTCGGCGCAGATCTCCTCGCCCGAGAACATCTCGAAGTGCCCGCTCAACACTTCGACCGCGCCGATGCGCAGGATGGGCGCGCCGGGACGACGCGCCAGCTCGCGGAGCTCGTCGAAGTCGAAGAACTGGTGGAGGATGGTGCGGAACCGCTCCGCTCCCCAGGTCGGCAGTTGATACGGGCTGATCTCCGGCAGCACCATCAGATCCCGCATGGCCATGAGGTTCATGAGGGAATGATTGGCGATCTGATCCCAGGGATCGGTGGCGCCCATCGAGTCCCAGAACTTCTGCAGGCTGTGAATCGCCCGTCGCGGCTCGCCGCGCACCAGCGCCTCCCAGGCAAGTGCCGCGCAGATGGCGCCGCCGGACGTGCCGCTCAAGGCGGCGACCTCGACATCGGCGGGCAGGTTCGTCAGCGCGCCCTGCAGGACACCCGCCGTGAACGCGGTGTGGCTACCCCCTCCCTGGCAGGCGATCGCGACCCGTGTGCGTCCGTTGGGCGTCATGTCGTCACGCCGCCTGCGCCGCCGGTGTGGAGTGATCAGCGAGCCAGCGCGTCGCCTGCGGCCAGAACGTCTTCTGCGCCTTGCCGCCGACGACCAGACCGACGTGACCCGCGTCGATCATCATCGACATCACGTCGCGCGACCGCACGTGGGGGCGGATCCCCTCCGTCGAAGGCGAGTCGACGAGGTGGTCATTCTTCGCCGTCAGCAACAGCAGCGGGCAGCTGATGCGCCCGAGGTCGACGAGCCGCTCGCCCAGGCGCAGCTCGCCCCGGACCAGCTGATTGCTCTGATAGAGCTTCTTGACGAACTCGCGGAACGTCTCGCCCGCGATCGGGATGTTGTCGTTGATCCATCGTTCCATCGCGAAGTAGTTGGTGACGAATTGCGCATCGTCCATCTGTTCGTAGAACGCGATCGGTTTTCCGAGGAAGGACTGGATCGGGTTCATGCCCAGGAAGCAGGACTGCAAGAACCAGGCGGGGCAGTTGCCGTGCGCGCCGATGAACGCGTCCGCATCGAAGTACCGGCGGTCGGTCCAGATGTTGAGCAGCGTGTCGCGCCCGCCGAAGTCGATCGGGGCCGCCAGCAGGGTCAGGCTGCGGATCGGATCGGGCTCCAGCGCCGTCGAGAGCGCGGACATGGTGCCGCCCATGCAGTAGCCGAGGAGGTGAAGGTGCTCGCCTCCGCCTTCGCGCAGAACATGCTGGATCGACCGGCGTAGAAAGCCACAGACGTAGTGCTCGAGGGTCAGGTGACGATCGCCGTCGGTGGGGACGCCCCAGTCGATCATGTAGACCTCGAAGCCCGCATCGAGGTAGCGCCGCACGATGCTCTTGTCGGGAAGCAAATCGAGGATGTACGGCCGGTTGATGAGCGCGTAGCAGATCAGCACGGGCTCGGCGTAGAGAGCGGGCGTGTCGCGCCGGTAGTGCACGAGCCGGTGCGTGCCGGCCTCGAGCACCACATCGCCCGGCGTGGTCCCGACGCGCGTCGTCGCCGCCAGCTCGGCGACGCGCGGAAGGCTGAGCATACGACGCACGGCTCGCTCTTGCTCGGCGAGGAGAGCGGTTAGCCCGAGCTGGCCTGGGAGCGTTGCGTGCGTGAGTGAAGTGTCCATTTGGCCTGTCGTCACATCACATCGCCATGCCGCCGTTGACATCCAGCACGTGGCCGGTCACGAAGCCGGCGGCTGGCGAGGCGAGGTAGAGGACGCTGGCGCCGATCTCCATGGGATCACCGAGCCGTCCCACCGGCGTGATGTCGAGGACCGACTGCAGCGCTTTTTCTGGGACGCCGTCCAGCATGCGCGTGCGCACGAACCCCGGGGCGATCGCGTTCACGGTGACGCCCTTCCGCGCGTACTCGCGAGCCAGGGTCTTGGTGAGCCCGATGAGGCCGGCCTTGGCCGCGGCGTAGTTCGCCTGGCCAAAGTTTCCGATGCGGCCGACGATGCTCGAGACGTTGATCACGCGTCCCCAGCCACGCGCCGCCATGCTGTCGATGAACCGGCGGGTCACCTCGAACACGGCGTTCAGATTCGTGTCGATGACGTCGTCCCAGGCTCCGCGGTCCATCTTGCGGAACAGGCCGTCGCGCGTGACGCCGGCGTTGTTCACCAGGATATCGATTTGCTTCAGGCTCTCGGTCACCCGGGCGGACATGAGCTCGACTTCGCCGCGTGCGCGCACGTCGAACGAGAACGCCTCCGCCCGCCGTCCCATCTCCCGGATTTTGCCGCACACCTCCTCCGCGGCCGCGACGCCGGCGTGGCTGGAGCCGACGGCGATGTCGGCGCCCGCCGCCGCGAGCGCCAGCGCGCAAGCACGTCCGATACCGCGGGACCCGCCGGTGACGAGCGCCGTCTTCCCGAGAAGACTGAAGCTCGGCGGTACCTCTGCTCCCGAGAATGCAATGCTGCTCGTGGTCATGTGGACGACTCCCCTACTTGAATGGAAACCAGACGTTGAGACAGGCCGCGCGGCGCGCGGCGCCCAGGTGTTCATGCATGACATCGAGGAACACGTTCGATCTCATGCATTGATCGAGCGCTCGCGTGGCCTGCGCCATCCAGAGGCTGCGGAGCTGCTTCGGATCACCCCACAGAGGTCCGGCGACCGGACCACCCCAGGTCCACATGGCGGTGCTCCGCCACAGGTCGAGCCAAGGTTCCACGGCGCCTACGCGTGCTGGGACTGAGCCTTCTGAGCGATTTCGAACGACTCTTCGGACCACCGCTGGACGTCACGGAACTGATTTTCCAGCTGGCCCTTGAGCGTGTCGAAGAGCTTGCGCCAGAGCTCGTCGACGATGTGGCGGTAATCCTCCGACGACTTGGCATCGGTGATCCGGAAGGACTGCTCGATGGCCTGGATGCCCGAGGCGTACATCGCGTCCAGCGCTGTTCGGTGCTTGTTCAGCATTTCGACCGTCAGCTCCATCCAGCGCTTCTGAATCGTGCGCTGCCACTCTGCGGAGCCGCCGTTCATGTTCGGCTGCGCGGACATCCACTGTTGGGTCCACTGCTTGAAGACTTCCTGTTGAATTTGCAGGGAGGACTCGGTCGCTTTGCGAAAGCCGTCCATCATTTGATCGAACATTCGTTTTCTCCACGTATGAAAATGGGTGACCCATGCGCGAGGCGAACACTCTCGCCGTGGCCGCGCTGGATCGCGCGCTAACGTGGGACTTTCTAGAGGCCAGGCAATGAGGATGGCTGCTGATTGTCAGCCTGCTTCGCTCGTTTGCCCGTTTACCTGCTTCTGCGCGAGGGCGGGATCACGATCGATGGCATCCGCGACGGCATCCATCGCAACGGCGTCAGATCCGGCGCTTAGAGAGAAGCCATGTACGTCCTCGACGAGAAGGCCGCGTCTCACCATGCGGAAGCAGAGATCGCGGATGATGGCCGGTGGCAGCCGGAGATCGTGCGCCAGCTCGTCTTCGGTCACGGGCGCGCGCGAATCGGCCTGCGCCGCGCGCGTGAGGTGGAGCATGATCGCGACGCCGGCGCGGCGCTCGCCCGCGCAGTCGAGGCGGAAGGCGGCTGCGCCGCGCCTGAGCACGTGGTCGATGCTGTGGCCCACGGCGATCTCAGCGCCGATCAGCACCGCCAACCACGACGAGAACGCCCACAGCAGGAAGACGGGTAACGCGAAGAACCCGGATCCGACCGCGCTCGCTTGTGAGACGCCGATCTGTAAGCTCGCGAATACCCAGAACACTACCGGAAGCGCCACCGCCGCCAGCGCCCCGCCCACGGCCGCCGAGCGGAAGGCAATGCGTGCGCGGGCGGCCGCGGTGTAGAGCAGCGTCACTGCCAGCCACAGCGCCGCGAAAGCAAGCGCCACACCGAAGGTGATCTCGATGCCCGGAATCGCGGACAGCAAGCGGGACACTCGAGCCGGCGTCCCTCGCTGCAGCAATGCCAGTAGCAGGCCCGACGTGCCGAGCAAGACCGGCGGGATCAGCAGTAACGCGACGTAAGCGAGCGCGCGCGAAAACTTGGGCTTCCGTTCGCCCGAGGCCGCTATGATGTGCAGCGCGCGTTCGGTGTAGCCGAACATCTTCGAGACCGCGAAGAGCAGCGCTAGTAGGCCGATGACGCCGCCCGCGATCTGGCTGGTCTGGCCGACGGCCTCCAGGATCATCGCCAGCGCTGCGTGGAACACCTGATTGCCGGTCGGCGCGGAGAGATGCCCCGGCAACGGCTTTGAAACGAACGGGAGCCAGTTGAACCACCGCATGATCCAGAGCGCGACCACCAGCATCGGGACGATCGCGAATGCAGTGTAGTAGGTGAGCGCTGCTGCCTGCAGTCCCAGCCGGTGGGCGATGACGCCGCGGACGGTGAGGATCGCGATCCGGAACGCGCGGATACGGAAGGCCGCGACGCCGCGCAGCGACGATCGGTCGCAGCTCCAGACCAGCTGGGCCCGCCGATCGAGCGCGCGCAGAGCGCGCGCGATCGGGGGGACGTTCTTCAACCACGACATGGGACGGGCTTGGGCCCGACCCGCGAGGCGCCGGGCACGATGCCAAGGTAATCATCCTCAACTACGCGTGATCGATCGGAGTGGTTCGTGACATGAGCCTGCATGCGGGAGACTCGTCCGTTCCTTTACGCCAGCTTTCTGGTCGTCCTTTCGCCGCTGGCCTGCAGCGGCAACGATGGGCGGTTTCCAGCGACGGGGAGCGGAGGTAGCACGGCCTCGGGTGGCCATCCGGCGACGACAAGTAGTGGCGGTACGACCGGTTCCACCGGCGGCGCTGGCGCCGGCGGGCTCGCCGATGCGGGAGCGGGTGGCGCGAGCGGGAGCGGAACGGGCGGTCGGTCTCAGGCCGACGGCAGCGCGGACGTCGCCAGCGACGGTGGGATCGTTGCGCAGCCGCCGGGCAATCCGGTGACGTTCTCCCTCGACAGGCTCGTCGGCGTGGCGAGCGGGCAGTGCCTGGGCGTGGTCGGCGCGAGCTTGGTCAACAACGCGCCCGTCGAGATCGAGGCATGCACCGGCTCGACGTTCCAGTCCTGGACGGCGGCCGAGGACGGGACCGGCTACGCGACGCTGACCAACGCGGGCAGCGGCAAGTGCCTGGACGTCACCGGCAACTCCCGGGCCGCCGGCACGGTGCTGCAGCAGTACAACTGCAGCGGTAACGACAATCAGAAGTGGCGGGTCACTGACACCGGCGGCCAGCAACTCGCCATCCAGTCGAAATCGAGCAGTCTGGTCGTCGACGTTCAGGGCGGTGGCGTCGCGGCGGGCACGCCCGTCATCCAGGCGGCATGGGCCGCCGCGCGAAGCCAGCTCTGGACGGCCTCGCCTCCTCCGGGCCGTGCGCCGTGCGACATCTATCAATCCAGCAACACGCCGTGCGTCGCGGCACACAGTACGGTCCGGGCCCTCTACGGTGCGTACACCGGCCGGCTCTATCAGGTGCGGCGCGCGTCGGACAACACGACCCGGGACACCACGACGCTGGTTGCGGGTGGCTTTGCTAATACGGCGGCCCAGGACTCATTCTGCGCCAATACGACGTGTATCATACCGATCATCTACGACCAGTCCCCGCAACACAACGATCTCCCGGTCTCACCGAAAGTGCCGTTCTTGCAGAATGGCGGCAAGGCAGCAAACGCCACCGACGGCAAGATCACCGTGGGTGGTCACACGGTCTACGGCATCTACGCCACCGGCAACGCGAACTTCCAGACCGACCGCACCATTCAGACCGTGGCCTACCGAAACAACGCCACCAAAGGCATCGCAACCGGCGATCAGGCCGAATCGATGTACATGGTGCTCGACGGCAAGCGGTTCAGCAGCCCTTGTTGCTTTGATTACGGCAATGCCGAAACGACCGGCAACGACGACGGCAATGGGACAATGGAGGCCATTTACTGGGGCAGCGACACGTTGTGGGCGCGGGGCGGCGGCAACGGTCCCTGGATTGCGGCCGATCTGGAGAATGGCATGTACAAGGGCGATTCGACCAACACGCCGAGCAATACCTCCATTACCGGCTTGGCGTTGGTCACGGCAATGCTCAAAGGCCCATCCGGAAACCATTTCACCCTCAAGGCTGGCGATGCGCAGTCGGGCGTGCTGGCGATAAAGTGGGACGGCGGACGTCCGACGCCCAACTACAGCCCGAAGAAGCTGGAGGGCGCGATCATCCTCGGAACCGGAGGCGACGGCAGCTCCGGTGGCACCGGCACGTTCTACGAGGGCGCGATGACCATGGGCAATCCGCCGGACGCGACCGACGACGCTGTTCAGGCCAACATCGTCGCGGCCGGCTACGGGCGCTGATTCCTTACGAGCGCGACGAAGGTAAGGATGCCGGCGACGATGGGTCGCGTTACAATTGCCGGCGATGGATGACGACGACCTCTACCCGGTCCGCCGCAGCCGCCCCGTCCTGGCGGCGTTCCTCACGTCGTTGTTCACGACGGTCGCCGCATTTATCGCGCTGACCGTCGCCGATCACCGCGGGCTGCTCGACTTCCTGTACGCCGAACCGAGCGGCGCCGTCGAGGTCCCGTCGGTGACCGGCGTGTCGGTCGACCAGGCGCGGGAGCTGCTGAGCGCCAAGGACCTCCTACTGACCGTGCAGGGCGAGCATCCGGATCCCTCCATTCCGGCGGGCAAACTTGCCGGCCAGGTCCCCCTCCCGGGCTCGCGCGCGCCGCGGGGCTCCGCCGTCCAGGCGTTCGTCTCGTCGGGCGCCGGAGACATCCTGGTTCCCGCGCTGGCAGGTGAGCAGCCCGACGACGCGGTCGAGAAGTTGCACGCCTTGAAGCTGGCGCCGGGGCACCGTCGAGAGCAGTCGAGCGAGACCATCGCCGCCGGACGGGTGATCGGCACCGATCCGCCCGCTGGTCGCGCCGTGACTCTGGACGCCCTGGTGACGCTCATCATCTCGACCGGGCCGGCGCCCCGACCGGTGCCCAAAGTGCTCGGTCTTCGGCTGGCGCGCGCCAAGAAGATCCTCGAGGACGCGGGGTTCAAGGTCGGCACGACGCGAACCGGTTCCTCCGACCGCTTCGACGACGAAGTGATCATCAAACAGGAGCCGGCCGAGAACGTCCCCGCGGCGCCGGGCAGCGCGGTCGACCTGGTCGTCAACGACTAGTCGTGCGCTTCGGGCTCTCCGACGACGGTCGGGTGGTCGCTCTCTTTCAGCATCGTCGGAAGATTCGCCTCGCCGCGCGTTGTTAAATCAGGAGCACTATGTTCACAACGAGAGCACGGGTCGCTCGGGCGTTTGGATTGATCGCGGGCTTGTCGGGCGTGCTGGCGTTTTCGCCCGCCGCTCAGGCGCAAGCCGGCGTGACCACGACCACCGGAGCGCTGAGCGACGGAGCCACCTACCTCATCCAGGTGCCGGCGCCGTGGAACGGGACCCTGCTCCTCTACAGCCACGGGTATGTCACGCCCGGTAGCGAGAACCCGGCGCGCGTCGGCGCCGATCTCGCGACGATCCAGGTCCTCCTCCAGAGCGGTTACGCGCTCGCCGGCTCGTCATACTCCACGACGGGCTGGTCGATTCACGAGGCGCTGCAGGACCAGATCTCCTTGCTCGATCTCTTCGGCGCGACCATCGGCCAACCGCAGCGCACGATCGCCTGGGGACACTCGCTGGGCGGCATCATCACCGCGGGGCTCATCCAGCGGAATCCGGAGCGCTTCGACGCGGCCATGCCGATGTGCGGGGTGCTCTCGGGCGGCGTCGGCACCTGGAACCAGGGGCTCGACTCCGGGTTCGCGTTCAAGATCCTGCTCGGCACCGGCACGTCGCTCGAAATCGTGCACATCTCCGACCCCGAGGCGAATGTGGCGCTTGCCGAAGGATTGTTCGCCGAGGCGCAGCTCACGCCCGAGGGCCGCGCCCGCATTGCCTTGATCACCGCGCTGTCCGACTTGCCGGGCTGGTTCACGCCCACCTCGCCCGAACCGGCCGCCGACGACTTCGCGACCCAGGAGAGCAATCAATTCCTCTGGGGCGCAAACATCGGGGTGCCCTTCGATTTCGAGTTTCGCGCCGAGCTCGAGGCACGCGCGGGCGGCAACCCGTCGTGGAATGTCGGGACGGACTACCGCCGGCAACTGGACCTGTCCGTGGGGCGCGACGAGGTGCGGGGGCTCTATCGCGCCGCCGGCTTGAGCCTGGAAGCTGATCTCGAGGCGCTGAATCGGGCTCCGCGCATCACAGCGGATCCGGCCGCATTCGCGTACCTCGAGCAAAACATCACGTTCAATGGCGAGATCCGGGCGCCGGTCCTCACGGCGCACACGAAGGGTGACGGCTTCGTGGTGGTCGAGAACGAGACAACGTACAAGCAGGCGGTGCACCGGGCCGGCAACGGATATCTGTTGAAGCAGGCGTTCGTGGAACGCGCGGGACACTGCACCTTCACGCCCGCCGAGACGATCGCGCTCTTTCAGAAGCTCTTCGAGCGGCTGGACACTGGCCGCTGGCCTGACCTGAGCCCGGTGGGTCTGAATGCCGCCGCGACGGCGTTAGGGCCCGCGCTCAACATCTTCACGGGTCCCACGCCGCCGCAGTTCATCGACTTCCGTCCCGGGCCATTCCTGCGACCGTTCACCGAGCCCATCTACTGCGTGCAGACCGCGCCCTGAGATTCGGCGAAGTCACGTGTGACGTCGGTTGACTACAAGGCGCATTCGAGTTGACATGATGCATGCGCAGAATCTTGGGATTGGTGTTGTTGGCGTTGTCTGGATTGGCGTTTGTATCCTGCGGTGGCGGCGGCAGTAGCGCTCAAAGCACCTGCGCGCAGATCGGGACGGTGATCTGCCAGAAGGCGTGTTCTTGTCGCGAAGGGCCCACCTGCGCCATGTCGCAAGGAGGGTTCGAGCTGACCTTTCCAACCGAGGCCGATTGCACTGCAGCCGAGGTGACGTTCAGCTGCGCTCAAGGCGACCAGGCGGCGTACAACGACGCCACGGCCTGTTTGCCGCTCATGCAGGCAGCGGCGTGTACCGGTACGGGGACCGACGCCTCGATGATGTATCCGGACGACCCGGCCTGCCAGACGCCGTAGGCCCTACGGCGCCGTCGCCAGCGGGACCAGCCGCTTGACCGACTTGGCGTCGCCCTTGACGTCGCCGTCGAGGACTGTCACTGGCACGGGCGGCGTCAGCTTGAAGCGGTAACCCTTGGCCTCGCTCTCGAGCGCGACCTGCTGGCCCTGGTACTCGAGCTTGCGGACGTAGTCCTCGTGCACCAGGCCATCGCGCGTGTTCTCGCGGTGCTTCACCAGAAAGCCCGTGAGGCGAATCGCCAGATGGTTGTGCAACCGGTGGCAACCGGCGCTCTCGCCGCGTTTGACCGATCGGTACGCGGGTGTGCCGTGGGTGCGGATGAGCAGATCCTGGAGCTGCTTTTCGCCCTTGTCGTTCACGCCCATGATCTGTTGGTGCACGATGGCCACGAGGCCGTAGCCCGCGCGGTAACCCGGGCCGACGATCTCGCTCTTCGCCACGAAGGTGTCGCCGCGCTTGACCAGCAACTTGCGGACTGGCAGGCCCGACGGCGGATGCCAGGTCGGCCCGGCCAGGACCTCTGACCAGAGGGCGTCGCCGGTGATCGACTCCTTGTACTTGAGCGCCATGCTGCCGTCGGACTTCTGGATCGTCTTCCAGCCGCCGATCGTGGTCGGCCAGCGGCAGAGCGCCACCTCGCCGTCGCCCGTGCGCGCGTACAGCGTCAGCGTCGGTCGGTCACTGACCGGCGCGTGCCACTTTTTGTGTCCGTCCTTGTCGAGGGTCGGCCGCGCCAGCACGACCTCGCCGCGATCGATCTCCGCGCGCAGCTCCATCTTGGGGCCGTGGTAAGGCGGCGGTGGCGGCAGTCGGATCGCTACGGCCGAGGGCAGCGGGATCGGCCCCTTGTGCGCCGGCGCCTTGTGCCCTCGCCGCGAAGGCGGCGGCGGAGCGACCACCGTGCTGGCGAGGACCGCCTCGGGCGACGTCCAGCCCAGCGCCTGGCTTGCCGCCTGGGTGGCCGCGGCGATCAGATCCGGCGCGCCGGTGATCTTGGCAGGCGTTCCCGCGGTGGGGGCCGCCGGCTCTCCGGGCGCAGGTGTCTTCGGCGCCTGCAGCGGCAGCGGACGGAACTCGGCGCTGTCGAGCGTGCGTCCCTGTACCTCGCCGACGACACCCAGCGCCGAGCCATCCTCGAGCAGGCCTGTCGCGTCCACGACGCGCTCGCGAAGCGCGCGCAAAAGCCCGCGGAAATCGAGCTCGCGGCTGTCCGCCAGCAGCACGTTGCGCGCCTCGAGATCGATGCGCCCGTTGTCAGCGATCATGTGCAGCCGCTGGTAGATCTGCAGGCCCGCGACTGTGCGCGGGTCCATGCGACCGGACTTGGCCTTGGCGGGCAACAGATCCTCGCAGCGCAGGTGCGCTTGCATCGCGATCACCGCGCGCTTCTCCGTCGGGCTGAGCGGCTTGCGCGGTGGCTTGTCCGCCACCGGTGCGGCGGCGACCGGTGACGGCGTCCCGCTCGCTGCCGGGTCCGCGCCCGCCGGTTTCGCGCCTGGATCTCCCGGCGCGACCGGGCTGGTGGACGTCGTCGCTGTGGGTTTTTCCGGCTCTTCCGGCAGGATCGAGCTCTTCGGAGACATCTCCTCGAGCACCTTGTCCTTCACGCGATCGTGGCACGTGTGGCGCCTGCGATCGGCCAGCCGTCGTCGCATCATGTTCAGGCTCGGGAATATTCCGAACGCCTCGAAGTACCGGTCTTCGCGCGGACGCGCGTACTGGCTGCCGGACCGAAACCGCCCGTTGGCGAGGTCGATCAGAAAGGGCCGCAGCGGTTCCGGCTTTCCGGGCTCCTCGGAGAAGACGTAGGGAAGCCAGTCGTCGGAGAGATCGACGACCGTCAGTCCGTCGCGCCGCGCGTTCTCCGCCGTGGTCTGACCGGCGATGTGCCCGCCGTCGACGACCGCGAGCTCGACGGCGGGCGCTGGCTCGGCCGCCGTCGCCGCTTTTACAGCGGGCGCGACCGGCTTCGCCTGAGTCGGGTGTCCGCCGCCGGCGCAGAGACCGACCAGCGCCAAGGCGGTTGCGCCGGTGGCCGGTGCGCGGCCGGTGCGCGAACGCCTTACGACGTGGCTGCGAGGGTACCGCTCCATCGCGACATGCGAGCCTAGAGTCGCAGGCTCCGCGATTCAAGCCATGAGTGAGGGGCTCCCGAAAGGCGCGACGCAGCACAACATGACGGCGGCGCGAATGCACAAATGGTCGTCTTGCTCGTTCGAGCTGTCCCAGGGACCCACGAATCCGAGCCTCGCGTCCCGCAAGGTTTGCCCTCTCCCGATCAGACCACCGCCGGCTCTATCGGTCGGCGAACGTCACCAGCTTGTTGCGAAGGAAGACGCCAGGTTCGACTAAGTGCGCAAGGAACGCAGCTTTCACCAAAAAGGAGCGCACATGAGAAAACGGCTAGCTCTCTTGGCAGTGCTGTCGCTGATCGCCACGGGGATTGTCGCCCGGCGGGTGTACGCGGCAACGACAACCTTCACGGTGACCGTCGCGTCACCGCTGGCATATGTCTTCAACGGCGGCGCTCCCGATCAAGCGCTGACGCTGACGCGCGGGGAGACCTATGTCTTCCAGATGAGCGCCGCCGTGGCGTCCGCCCATCCCTTCGTCATTTCGACCACGACCGGTGTGGAACCGCCCGTGGCATTCACCGATCCGGGCCTGACGGGCAATGGTACGGCGACGGTTACGTTCACGGTCCCGCTGACCGGTACGCTGCCGCCGCTCTTCTATCAGTGCAGCGTTCACAGCTTCATGACGAACACGATCACCTTGGTCGCGCCACCGCCTCCGGTTCCGGCGCTCGACGGCAAGATGGTTTTCACTCTCGGAGCGCTCCTGTTGGCCGTCGCGATCGGTGCCCTCGTGTGGCAACGACGCAAGCGCGCTGGCCGATTGCTAGGATAAATCTGTCTCGGGGATCTGATCTTGTGGGGCTGCGCGCGGAAGATGCGTGCGCAGCCCCACGCTCGTTGCGGAACCGTTGACTGTCTGATGCAGAACCGACGTTGTGACGTTGCGACTTTGTCGGACGCTCTTTTGCTCGAGTTTTTGTATTCAAGGGCCCATGGCTAATCTTGTGAGAAGGAGTCTTTGGGGTCTCGCTCTGGTTTCTTTGGGCGGGCTTGGCTGCAGCGCCTCGTCAGGGTCGCCCAACACCAACGTGAGCTCGTCCGGCGGTTCGAGCGCCGGTGACGGCGCGGCTGGATCCGACGGCAGCAGCAGCGACGCCTCGAGCGATGCGCCGGCGATGCCGCTCGCGTCGGCGATCGAGAACATCGTCATCATCTACGCGGAGAACCGAACCTTCGACAACATGTTCGGCAAGTTCCCCGGCGCGCACGATCTCAGCGAGGTCGTCGGCCCCGACGGCAAGCCGACGGCAGCTTACGTGCCGCAGAAAGATCGCGACGGCACGACGGTTCTGGCGAATCTGCCCAAGACCTGGGGCGGTGTCACGCTCGGTGGCAACCCGACGGTCGTGACCGAGGCGCAGAGTGATCTTCTCGCCAACGGGCCATTCGCGATCGAGAACGCCTATGTCGCGAATGGCGGGCCCACGCTCGGCACGCTCGACGTCACGCGCGACCTGACCCACCGATTCTTCGAGAATCAGATGGAGATCAACGGCGGCACCAACGACATGTTCGCCGCCTGGCTGGACGCGGGCGGCCTGACGATGGGGCACTTCGACACGACCCAGAGCAAGCTCTACAAGCTGGCGCAGCAGTACGTGCTCGCCGACAACTTCTTCTCGGGCGCCTGGGGCGGCTCGTTCCTGAACCACCAGTACCTGATCTGCGCGTGCGCGCCTCAAGCGCCCATGAGCTATATCACCGCCAACATGCCGGTCATCACGACGCTCGGCACGCCGAACAGCAAGGGCGTTCCGCAGCTGGCGCTCAGCGCGACCTCGCCGGCCTCGGCGCTCACGGGGCCGCCCGGCTTCGCGCACGACACGGCGATCGCGCCGCTCGACTACTTCGGCATCGGTGACGGCTATCGCGCGATCAATACGATTCAGCCCGCCTACCAGCCGAGCGGCAACGTCCCGGCCATGGGCGCGATCGGGGCCGATCTACTCAGGGCGGACCCGGGGTCGGCGTCGACGCTGCCGCCGCAGACGCAGATGACCATCGGCGACCAGCTCACCGCCAAGAGCGTCGACTGGGCCTGGTACGCGACCTCGTGGGATGCCGCGACGACCGACGGCACGCAGGATCCGACCAAGGCGCGCTCGGTGATCTACACGCCGTCGACGGCGCGTGGGACGCCGGACTTCCAGCCGCACCACCAAGCGTACAACTACTACATGCGCTTCGATCCGGTCGCGAACGCCACCGAGCGCTCCGCGCACCTCAAGGACTACACCGCGATGCTCACCGCCATCACCATGGGCAAGCTGCCGCCGGTGGCCTGGTACAAGCCGACGGGCAACATCAACCAGCACCCAGGATACGCCAACATCGACGACGGCGACGCCCACATCGCCGATCTCGTCGCCAAGCTGCAGGCGAGCCCGCAGTGGGCGCACATGGTCATCGTCATTACCTACGACGAGTACGGCGGCCAGTGGGACCACGTCGCGCCGCCGAAGGGCGATCCGCTGGGCCCCGGCTCGCGCATCCCGGCGATCATCATCTCGCCGTTCGCGAAGAAGGGCACCGTCGACCACACGCAGTACGACTCGGCGTCGACGATCCGCCTCATCGAGAAGCGTTTCGGCCTCGACCCGCTGCCGGGTATCGCCCAGCGTGACACCGCGCTCACGGCGGTGGCCGGCGGCAAGCCGATGGGCGATCTGACCGCGGCGCTCAACGTCGTCGAGTAGCGCTACTTCTCGCCGAGATCCGCGTCGGTCAGCGTCTTCAGAAAGGCGATGACGTCGCGGATCTCGGATTTGCTGAGCGCCGGCTTCGCGCCCGGTGCGCCGCCGAACGGTCGGTCCTGGGTGACGTTCTTGTGGAACTTCGCCGGCAGGTCATCGTACTTCTCGACGCGGCCGCCGACCTTCCGGTACCACTTCGCCGGATTGGTGTCGCGCTCGACGTAGAACTCCATCACGCGTTCCAAGCTATTGAACGCGCCGTTGTGGAAGAACACGCGGCGTACGGCGACGTTGCGCAGCGACGGCACGCGGAAGAAGCCGCAGTACTCGTCGTGAGCGGCAAGATCCTTGCGTTCGGGGCCGCACAGCCCCATGTCGTGAAAGCTCGGGTCGGCGTCGGCTGCGATGCGCGCGTTGCGCGGCACGGCGAGCGCATTGAAGCCGTAATCGGTGAACTGGGGAAAGGCGCCGTGATAGCCGGCGCTCGGGTGGCAGCTGGCGCAGTTGCCCTTTTGCGGATCGTCGTAGAGCTGGAGGCCGCGCGCCTCGCTGGCGGTGAGCTTGATCTGGCGGCGCAGGTAGGCGTCATAGCGGCTCGAGTACGGGTAGAAATCGGTCGGGCTCTGCTGGAACACCTCGAGGCACATCAGAACCGCCGTCGAGCCGCGCACGGGATCGCCGAAGACGTCGTCGCCGAAGACGGCGCGGAAACGCGGCCCGAGCGGCCCGCGTGCGACCTTTTCAACGACGCTCGCGATGTCCGGGTTCGCCATCTCGAACGTCGACATCAGCGGCAGCCTCGCCTGATCGTGCTTGGTGTCGACCCGGCCGTCCCAGGCGTGCCCGCCCGTCGGACCCACGTCCTTGCTGCCGTCGGTGGCCTCGTCGAGGAAGTGCTCGGTGAACGCGGGGATCGATTGCAGGTAGCGCAGCGACGGCACGGCGCGAAGGCCCGGGCTCTTCATGTCGGGGCCGCCGAGCTGCGTCGGGCGGTCGTTCGACGGCCCGTAGGCGAAACGCGGATCGTGGCAGGTGGCGCATGCCATCTGGCCCGACGCCGAGAGGCTGCGATCGAAGAACACCTGGCGGCCGAGCTCGGTCATCTCGGCGGGCTTCGGCCGCCGTGCGAAACGATCCGCGTTGAACGACTGCTTCGCCGCGGTGCCGGCCGCCGGCGTCGGGAGCGGTGCGACGCGCGCCGCGGCCTCCGGGACCGCGGGCGCGTGCTCGCGGCAGCCCGAGAGGAGGCTCGCGAGCGCGACCGCGCGCAGAACCAGTCGCATGCGGGCTGCAATTATCATGGTGCGCCGGAATCTATCACCCGCGCGCACCGCGTTTGCGCTCGCGCGCGCACGAGGTTTCCGGCATGCTGGCCACCGTGAGCAGGAGCTCGATCCCGATCACCGCCGCCGCGATGTGTCTGGCGCTCGGCGCCGCGCTGTTCGCGGGCGCGGCCGGTTGCGGCTCCAATGCCGCCGGCACGCCCGATGGTGGTGGAGGTGGTGGTGCCTCGGGCAACGGCACCATCTCCTGGCAGGACGACGGCGTGGCCCACCAGGCGATATCCGCCACTGCGTCTCTCGTGACCTCGTCGGGACTTCAGATCCTGCAGATTGCCGGCGGCGAGGCGAGCGGCGTCGGCATCGCGTTCGGCGTTTCGAGCAACTCGACGGTCGGGACGGGGTCGTTTCAATGTGGCGCGGCCGCGGGCGGCTTTCCCATCACCTCGTTCAGCTATACCGCCACCGGCGTCGAGCCGCTTTATCAGAGTTGCACGGTCAGCATCACCGCGCTCGGCGCCGCAAAAGGCGAGCGCGCCTCCGGTTCGTTCTCGGCGGTGCTCAACAAGACGGGCGGCGGAAGCAAGGCCATCACCGCGGGCATCTTCGACGTCGCGCTGACCGTCTCGCCCTAACCGGCAGATGCGAGCGTAACCGCGGGCGACGTCGGACGTCGCCCCCCGCTTCTAGTACGCGACTCCGAAGCGGCGTCCGAGGTGCTGCGGCTTCTCGAGCTCGTCGATGATCGCGACGGCCAGGTCTTCGAACGTGATGAAGCTCTTGCCGTTTGCATCCGTCAGGACCGTGTCGGCGGTGGTGCGGTAGCGGCCCTTGCGCTCGCCGGGAGCGATCTCGACCGCCGGGCTGATCAACGTCCAGTCGAGGCCGGCGGCCTCTTTTCGATAGACCTCGAGCGAGTCGCGGCCGTCGAGCGACTCGGCCTTGTACGCGTCGGGGAAGCCCGGCTGATCGACCAGGGCCTTCCCGGGCGCAACCTCGAGGCTGCCGGCTCCGCCGACGGCGACCACCCGCTTCGTACCCGCATCGCGCAAGCCGGCGATGAGCGCGCGCGCCGCTGCTACCAGCGTGGGCGCCGGCAGGCCGCGCGCATTCGGACGCGGAGAGATCGCGCTGACCACGGCGTCGACACCGCGCGCGAGCTCGGCCACGCTGCGCCGATCGGTGGCATCGCCGCGCCGAAGAGACACGCGCGGATCGGAATTCTCGACCGCCTGCGGATCACGGACCACGCCCGTGATCTGATGGCCTCTGCTCAGCGCTTCCTTGATCACGCACCGGCCGACGTTTCCGGTCGCGCCGAAAAGTAGGATCTTCATGGTGTGCCCTCCCTTGTCCACCGGAGGTTAGATCGATGTTCATCAAGGCGTGAGAAAATCGCGCGGGGACCGCACAGTTTCGCTCCGCGCCCGGGCCTGTTTTCATGAAGGAGGACACCATGAGCACAGATCGAAAGACATTGACGCTGGCGTACCTGGATGCGGTCGCCAGGCAGCAGTACGACAAGGTCGAGGCGTTGCTCGCCCCGAACCTCAACTTCAAAGGTCCGGCGATGACGCGCACCTCGGCGCAGGAGTTCCTGGGCGCGCTCAAGCGCCTGGCGGCGATCCATCTGCACAACGACGTCAAGCGGATCTTCGTCGACGGCGATGACGTGTGCGTCATCTACGACTTCGTGACCGACACGCCGGCTTCGATCTGCCCGCGGTCCTCCCCGGCTGATCGCGCTATCCTCGTGACTCGGGGAGGGAATCGATGTTCGTAAGACTCGGGTCATTCGAGGTGGTTCCAGGGAAGCTCGACCAGCTGCGCGCGGTTTACAACCGCGACTGCGTTCCGGTCGTGAAGCGAGCTCCGGGCAACGTCGACGTCTACCTCCTCGAGCCGGCGGACGGCACTGGACCGACCGTCGCGTGTACGATCTGGGCGACTGAGGAGGCCGCGGTCGCCTACGACGCGAGCGGCACGGCCAAGGAGGTCGTGAGCAAGGTGAGGCATTTCTTCGCGGGCCCGCCGACGCTCCGCTCGTATCGAATCCAGCGCTAGCCGGCTGCACGAACCGTGGCGCGCCGCTTGCTGAGGTGTCAGCCCGGACGCGTTGTCACGGAGGGGAGCATGACCAGACTTCGTTTGTGGTTCGGGGTGAGTGTGTTGATTGTGGGGATCGTCCTGCCGCGGGCGGTGTGGGCGCAGCCGGGGGCGTACGCCGTGCATGTGCCCGAGCAGTTGCAGGTGGGCGATCAGCACTTCGACGCCAGCGTCGCAGGGTTTCAGGCGTATCTCGACTCGATCAGGTCGAGCGAACCGGGGCTTTGGGGGCAAATTGCCCCGGATGTGGCACGCCTCGAGTCCCGCCAGGACGCGGCGAAGGCGGCGCTGGCTGTCGGTGTGGTGGCTGGCGTGGCGACCGCGATCTACGGGTTTGCCAGCCGTGACAATTGTGTCGAGCCCATGCTCAGCGACCCCAACTTCGGCGCCGCATCCGATGCCTGGGGCGCGTGCAACGACCGCAACATCTCGAAAACGGCCACCTTTAGCTTTCTCGGCGCCGGCATCATGGTCGTGGGGGGCATCATCGCCTACGCCAGCTGGCCGGGGCGCCAGGATCTCCTCGACCTGGTGAACAAGCACAATCGGCTGAGCAAGCAACCCCTGCAGTTGCAGCTCGGCTACGACCCCACGCAGCGCTTCGCTTTCAGCGGCGCGAGCGTCTCTTTTTGAGACGCCTGTCCGGATTTCAAACGTACGCGCAGAGCGCGAACAACATCGCCGGCGTGACATACTGCTCCACGCATGGACGATGCCCGCGCCGGCGATGTCACCACCGTCGCCGCTCTGCGGAGGGGCGACGGCGCTGCGTTCGCCGCGCTGGTGAAATCGCAGCAGCCCAGCTTCCTGCGCATCGCGCGCGTCTGGGTGCGCGACGATGCGGCGGCGGGGGAGGTGGTCCAGGGGGCATGGCTGGCGGCCCTCGAGTCGATCGAGCGATTCGAGGGCCGGTCGTCGCTGCGCACCTGGTTGTACGGGATCCTGGTCAACGTCGCGCGCGCTCACACGCGCGCCCGGCGGCGCGAGGTTTCGCTGCCGGAGCTCGTCGACGACGAGACCGCCGAGGGCGGCCCGTCGGTCGAGCCCGAGCGCTTCCTGCCGGACGGCCACCGCTGGGCCGGACACTGGGCGGGTATGCCTGCGCCATTCCCCCGCCCCGACCAGGCGCTCGAGCGGCGGGAGCTGCGGGCCGTGCTGGAAAAGGCTATCGCGGAGCTCCCGATGGTCCAGCAGCAGATCATGGTCCTTTGCGACGTCGAGGGCCTGACCGGTGAAGAAGCCTGTAACATCCTGGGCGTGAGCGGCACCAATCAGCGCGTGCTGCTGCATCGGGCGCGGTCGAAGGTCCGGGCCCGGCTCGAGCGGCATCTGGCGGAGGCAGAACACACCTGATGGACGCGAACCCGATCGAGCTCGTTTGTCGCGAGATCGTGGAGCTGGTGACCGAGTACCTCGGCGGTACGCTGCCGGCTGCAGATCGGACGCGGTTCGAGGAGCACCTCGCGAGCTGCCCGCCCTGCACCGCGTACCTGGCCCAGGTGAAGACGACGCTGGACCTGGCCGCAGAGCTGCGCGCGGCGGCCGGACCGGTGGACGAACGGGTCGCGCGCGAGCTGGAGCGGATCTTCGGCGACTGGCACGGCCGGCAAAAGCGCTAGCGACCTGTCGCTCACGGAGATGCGGAAGTGACGGGGCCATCAGAGCGGCGTGTAACATTCGGAGCGCCGCACGCACTCATCGCCATGAACGCCGTCGCTGAAGCGCCCAAGGCCACTCGCCGCAGCTGGCTGGGGCTCGCGGTGATCGCGCTGCCCTGCGTCCTTTACGCCATGGACCTGACGGTCCTGGAGCTGGCGCTGCCACGCATCGCGCAGGACTTGCACCCGAGCAGCGCGCAGCTCCTGTGGATCATCGACATCTACGGGTTCTTTGTCGCCGGGTTGCTGATCACCATGGGCAACCTCGGCGATCGGATCGGGCGGCGCCGCCTGCTGCTGATCGGCGCCGCGGCGTTCGGAATCGCGTCGGTGGCGGCGGCGCTGGCGCGCAGCGCAGGCCTGCTCATCGCGGCGCGCGCGCTGCTGGGAGTCGCCGGCGCGACGCTGGCGCCGTCGACGTTGTCGTTGATCCGCAACATGTTCCTGCGCCCGCGCGAGCGAACGCTCGCGATCGGCGTCTGGACCGCGAGCTACTCGGTGGGCAGCGCCATCGGCCCGGTACTGGGCGGCGTGGTGCTGCAGCACCACCACTGGGGAGCGGTGTTTCTGCTCGGCGTCCCGGTGATGGCGCTGCTGCTGATCGTCGGCCCGATTGTGCTGCCCGAGTATCGCGACCCGAGCGCGCGGCGGCTGGACGCCGCCAGCGTCGCGCTGTCGCTGGTCGCCGTGCTGGCGATCGTCTACGGAATGAAGCTGTGCGCGCAGCAGGGCGTTGGCTGGCTGCCGCTGGCGTCGGTGGGCGCCGGTGTCGTCATCGGTGCATGCTTCGTGAGCCGACAGCGGGGGCTCGCCGATCCGTTGATCGACCTGCAACTGTTCCGGACACCGGCGTTCAGCGCCTCGCTGGCGACGTACATGCTCGGCACGTTGGTGACCTTCGGCTCGTATGTCGTGGTCGTGCAATACCTGCAGCTGGTGCTCGGATTGCCGCCGCTCTCCGCCGGACTGTGGATCCTCCCCTGGTCGGCGAGCTACGTCGTCGGCTCGTTCCTCGCGCCGGTGCTCGCGCGCCGATTCCAGCGCGCGCACGTGATCGCTGGTGGGTTGTTGCTCGCCGCGGGCGGGTTCATTGCGCTCACCCGCGTCGTCGGGCTCGGCGTCGAGGCGGTGGTGATCGCCTCGACGATCTACTCGCTGGGCATGTCGCCGGTGTTCACCTTGTCGACCGACCTGATCATCGGCGCCGCGCCCGCCGCGCGTGCCGGTGCCGCCGCCGCGATCTCGGAGACGGGCTCGGAGATGGGCGGCGCGCTGGGAATCGCGGTTCTGGGCAGCATCGGAACGGCGATCTACCGCGGAGATCTGGCACGGGCCGAGCTCGCCGGCGTGCCCGAGAGCGCTCGGCGCGCGGCGATGGACACGCTGGGCGGAGCGGTGGCGGTGGCGGAGCAGCACTTGTCGGATGCGGGAAGGGCGCTGCTCCTGGAAACGGCGCGGGCGGCATTCACCCACACCGTTCAGGTCACCCTGTGGCTCTGCGCCGCCGTCTCGGTTGCGACGGCGGTTCTGGCGGCGGTTGCTTTGCGCCGTCGTGAAGGATGTACGGCGAGGACCTGACAGTGCCCGCATCAATCATCAACGGACGCAATGTCCCCATCAAGCTCTGGGCCTCGGCGCACGAGGTCGACTCGCGCGTGATTGCTCAGCTGAAGAACGTCGTTCATCGTACGCGGCAAGGGCTGCGCCGATTCATTCGAGTCCGCGTCGCACGGCGCAGGACGCCGCATGAGCCGCACCGAGGCGCGCAAGCGCTTCAGCGCGCGCGACCTGCGCGACCAGACCGAGGGCGTCGAGTGCCGCAAGGACTCGGGCGTCATTGACGAGGCGCCCAAGGCCTACAAGGACATCGACAAGGTCATGGCCGCGCAGACGGACCTGGTGGAGATCGTCGCGGAGCTGAAGCAGTTGGTGTGCGTGAAGGGGTAGAGAGGGTTGGATGCGCGACTAGAAGAACCTCCCGCAGGGGATCGAGCCGCGGCGGATCGAATGCATGTCCAGAGCAGCGTCGTCGGACCAGAAGAAGTGCTTCTGGCCGGCGACGCATTCGGATTCGGGGGCGATGCCGATGCCCTCGTTGTTCGAGTTCGGCAGCGAATCGGGGCGATCGAAGACGCGGCCGATCTGGAAGCGACCCGCGGTCGGTGATCCGGGCGTCGTGTCGAGCGTGAAGACCGTCGCCTTGTTGCCGCAGGTATTGTCGCACTGGGCCCACAGATAACCGACGTCGCGGTCGTATGACAGGTCCATGATCGATACCTGGCCGCTCGCGAACGTGGCGACGCGCGTGAACGTGTTGTCGGCGTGGTTCAGCGCGTATCCGTAGATCACGCCGTTCGATTCGAGGCCGACGAAGAACAGCCCGGTGCCGTGGCTGGGATAGGCGGCCGGATCGTACGGCGCGTTCTTGGCCTCGTCGAAGAAGCCGCCGGCGACGAGCGCCGTGTCGGGGACGTAGGTGATCGCCTCGAGGCCCAGGTTGATGCCCATCGCGGGCAGGTCGGGCGTGAGCTCCCAGTCGTTGAGCGCGGTCAGGTCGGTCCCGCCGGCCGTCGTGTCGTAGCGGAGCACGCTGAAGCGGTTGACCGTGTTGTTGTCGTTGTCTCGCTCGGTCGAGACGTAGATCGCCGTGTCGGCGAACTCCGCCTTGCTGACGCCTTCGGAATCCGGATCGCCGGTGCCGTCCAGGTAGTGGATCGTCTTGCCCACGCTCCAGCTGTTGGTCGGATCGGATTCCCAGGTCGTGCCGTTCCAGAGCAGCCGATAGAGCTTCGACGGCCCGTTCTGGATCGCCCACAGCACCGCCGGATCGGTCGCGGTCGCCGGCTGGTAGCTGAGGCCCGACAGGTTCGACGCGAAGGCGCCCGCGTCGTCGACGATGATTACCGCGTCGGTGCCGGGCCAGGGAAATTCGTTGGCCGCCATCCCGCCGGTGCCGGTCGCGCCGCCCATGCCGGTCGCGCCGCCCATGCCGGTGGCGCCGCCCATGCCCGTAGCTCCGCCCGCACCGCCGATCCCTCCGCCGCCGCACGCGTTGGGCATCCCCGGCGTGGGCGTCGAATCGACGAACGGGCCGGTTCCATCGGGGCAGCGGCCGTAGGTGCCCATCGCGTGCGCTGTCCAGCTGTACGAATCGACCAGGTTCCCGGCGGGATCGTAGAGGCGCGCGCTGTCGGCGGCGCCCAGTCCAAAGGTCTGGAAGACGTAGATGAAGAAGAAGCCGCCCGGCGCGAGGGTCGTGCCGGCCGGCACGACCACGAAGGGGTGCGTGTCGTCGTTGTCGAGCAACTTCCATCCGGAGATGTCGGCGGGTGCGGTGCCCGCGTTGGTCAGCTCGACCCAGTCGCCGACAGGATCGCCGTTGGATTCGACCTCGTTGATGACGACGTGTGCCGCGCCGGTGCAGGTCACCGTCAGTGATTGACTGTCACTGCAATCGCTGTCGCTGACCGCGAGCGTGAGCTTCACCGATCCGCCCGTGGTGCAGATGAACGTCGGGTTGGGGACGGTCGTGCTGCTGAGCGTGCCGGCGCTGGCGGTCCACTGATAGGTGAGCGCGGCGGGCGCGGCGTCAGTATCGTGGGCAGCCGCGGACAGCGCGATCGATCCACCCACGAGCACTTCACCCGGGCTCGCCGACACACCATCGATCCGCGGACAGATGTTGACCGTTCCGTTCACCATGACGCTGCCCTTGGCCGGCGCCTCCTGGCAAAGCAAGTGGATGTTCACGCTGGTCGTCGCATGAGCCATCACCGAGAACGGCGCCGACGTCCCCGCGCACTGCGTGGTCCCGTTCGATGCCGTCGCCGACAGCGCGAGCGTGTACCCATCGCCCACCGCGAGGCCGCCGATCGTCGCCGAGATCGTCGTGCTGTGGCTGACGTCGATCGCTCCGGTCCGCGAGAAGGATCCCGGGCCAGTGATCGCGTAACCGACGGAATCCAGCGTCAGGCCCGGCGCGAGCTGGAGAGCCACGCCGATGCTCCCGAGATCTTCGGGTTGGCGCGAGCCGCAACCCAAGGTCGTAACCGTCAGACCAAGGACGATGAGAACGCTGCTTCGGACGAATCGTGAGATGGACATTTCGAACCCCCGGGCGGCAACTCTCTCACCACAACTGTGAGCTGCCAACCCCTTTGGAGGGGCTTAGATGCGGTCGCTCGCATATGGTATTCGGTCTCCGGATTTCGGAGGTCAATGGCCGCTACAATCCGCCCAGGCAATAGCGCGCGACGAACCGTCGCAGCGTCGAGCCCCGCTCGCGGTCGTAGTATTTCTGGCCTGCGGCCGTGGATTCTGGCCCGGGGTGCTCGAGGCACTCGCCGACGACGCCGTAACCCTCCTGCATCTGGCTCGGATCCTCGGGGAACTCGCTCCGATACTGCTGCAGCAGGTGGCGGATCCCCGGGCCGTCGCGGACGTCCATCGCGCCCTCGAGCGCGCCGATCAGGTTGTTCTCGCGCTGGATGCGAGCGTGCCGGGGCGTCAGCGGGTGCGAGGGCCGCAGCTCCTCGGTGCCTCCGTCCTCGGAAGCCGGCGACGGGCTTGGTGGCGCCGGCGCCTCGCCGGGCGCGGGCGGCGCGGACGCGGGCGGCGCCGCTGCGGCGCGCGGTGGGGGAGCGCTCCGCGTCGGGGCGGGTGCGGGCGGCTCAGGAGGTTCGCCGGGGGGGGCCGACGCGATGACCGGAGGTTCATTCCGGTTCATGCGCAGCCACACCGCGATCAGGAGCAGAATCGCGATCGCACTGGCGAGCGCGAGAACAAGTCCGCGCCGCGGAGGGCGGCGCGGCTGATCGGTGGGGCTCAGGCGACTACTTCGTGACGGTCCAGGTCACCGTCTGTTGCGAACGGGACCACGCCGTGCGGGCGCAATACTGGCCGGTGACCGTGGTCGGGCAGGCCCCGCTCTTGTTGCGCACCCAGTCGGTCGTGGCGTTGTCGTACGCCTTGGCCGAGATCGTGTGCGTGCCGGTGGCGAGCTTCGACGTGTCGAAGGTCGTGCCGCCGTTGACCGTCACGGCTCCGTCGACGGTCCAGTCGACGCTGATGACCGTCGGGTCGATGACGTTGACCGTGATGACGCCCGGGTTGGTCACCGCGCCGGCCGCCGGCGTCGTCGAATCGATCGGCGTCAGGCGCCGCCAGATGGTGAAGATCATCTGCTCGCGCGACACCGAGTTCCAGCTGGTGTTCACGCTGGTGCCGAACAGGCTGTTCATCATTGAGTTCGCCGACGGCCGGTACTGGCCGGTGCCAACATAGCGGCTGCCGAGCCACGTCCCCTGAAGGCCGGTGGCGACGGGAGTCTGCGTGGTTCCGATCCACATGTCCCACTTGCCGCCGGTGGTCGTCGGGTTGCCGGTCGAGTTGATCTCGGGGTTCTCGGTCCCGACGGTGCCGGTCCCCATGGTGTTGGTGCCGCAGGTGGCGCCGGTGCAGGTGCCGTACTCGTCGGCCAGCTGGTGGAAACCGTGGCCACCCTCGTGCATCGCGCCCTTCGGGCCGTCCTTGTTACCGCCCGACCAGAGCATCCACGACGAGCCGGTGTTCCACCAGTTCGAGTTGTTGAGCACGATGGAGTGCCAGTCGACGGTCATGCCCGCCGGCGTGTTCGCGGTCAGCTGAGTCATCGCGGTCTTGGTGTCGCAGGTCGCGAGGCGGCTGGTGTCGTCGCCGAAGCAGTTGAAGATCGTCGAACCATTCGACGCGCCAGTCTGGCTGATGCCGTCGGTCTGGCTGACGGTCTTGAAGAGGCAGATGTTGACGAAGTTCTTGTAGCGGATGTAGGGCTCGCCGACTATCGCCGTGAAGCGCGCCGCGATGGCGTTGTTGACGTGGGTCATCAACGTCGTGTTGACCGTCGTGCTGGTGTAGCCGTCGGCGAGGATGACGTAGTTGATGCGGTTCTTGGGTGGACCCGAGTTGACGATCGGAACGCCGATTGGACCGCAATCGAGAGGAGGGGGTGGCTGAACCGTGCTACCACCCGCGCCAGTGACGCTGCTGCCACCCGCACCGGTCACGGCTCCGCCCGCCCCCGTGGTCGCTCCACCAGCGCCAGTCACTGAGCCACCGCCTGAGCCGGTGATCGTTGCGCCGCCTGCACCGGTGGTCGTGCCGCCGGTGCCTTTGTCGTCGGGACCGCCGCCGTTTCCGGGCGCGTTGCCGGCGCAGCCGACGGCGCCGATAAACACGGCAAGATAGGCGACTAACGAAATGGGGCGCTGATCGTTCATTGGGCGTCCTCCCGGGGCTTGGGTGCACGGAAGTGACACGTGTCTCAAAGCTGGGCTCAATAAATCGACGCGTCGCCGCCCCTCCGGAGCGGTGCGGTGAAAAAAAGGCCAGGACGCGTGAACCGTTTGTTCAGGATCGGGTCTCGCACACCGCCAGGTCGAGCAACTTGCTCGAGTAGCCCCACTCGTTGTCGTACCAGGCAATGAGCTTCACGAATGTCGGATCGAGCTGGATGCCCGCACGCGCGTCGAACACCGACGTGCAGGCTTCGCCGCGCATGTCGGTCGAGACGACTTCCTCGTCGGTGTATCCGAGCACGCCTTTGAGCGATCCCAGCGACGCCTTCTTCATCTCGGTACAGATGTCGGCATAGCTGGCTTCGCGCGCCAGCTCGCAGGTCAGATCCACGACCGAGACGTCGGAGACCGGCACGCGAAACGACATGCCGGTGAGCTTTCCCTTCAGCGCTGGCAAAACCTTCGTGACTGCTTCTGCCGCGCCAGTCGACGCCGGGATGATGTTGTCCAGGATGCCGCGCCCGAACCGCCAATCCTTGCCGGAGACGCCGTCGACGGTCTTTTGCGTCGCCGTGGTGGCGTGCACCGTGGTCATGAGGCCGCGCTTGATCCCCACGGTGTCGTGCAGGACCTTGGCGATCAGCGCCAGGCAGTTGGTCGTGCACGACGCCGCCGAGATGATCGGCTCCCCCGCGTAGCGGTCGGTGTTGACGCCGTGAACGAACACCGGCGTGTCGTCCTTGGGCGGTGCCGAGATGATCACGCGCCTGGCGCCGGCGCGCAGGTGCGCCTCGGTCTTGTCCCGGGTGAGAAAGATCCCCGTCGATTCGATGACGACGTCGGCGCCGACCTCGCCCCACGCCGACGCCGCCGGATCCTTCACGGCGCTGGCGCGGATTGGCCGCCCGTCGACGACGAGGAAGTTGTCCTTGACGGTCACGTCGTGCGCGAGCCGGCCATGCACCGAGTCGTGCTTGAGCAGGTACGCGAGATGCCGCAGCTCGAGGAGGTCGTTCACCGCGACCACCTCCACGTCGGTCCTCTGCAGGGCGGCGCGAAACGCCATCCGGCCGATGCGCCCGAATCCGTTGATACCGATCTTGGTCATGGAAGTTTCATAGCGTCCGGACCGTCTGGCCGAAAGGACAATAAGATTGCATTTCGAGCCAGAGCGGCCAGAATCGAGAATCATGGGCCGCGCGCCGCAACGAGTCTGGTTCCTGGTGTTGCCGCGCACCGGCGTGCTCAACATCGCCGGGCCGTGGGACGTGATGGGACATGCGAACGACATCCTCGGCCGCCCGGCCTACGAGCTCGCCGCGGTTGGTCCCCGCGCGCCGGCTATCGAGACCCGCCACGGTCTCGTCGTGAGCGGCATCCGGCCATTGCCCCGCGACGGCCGTCGCCTGCCCGACATCGCCATAGTGGCCGGCGCGCCCGTGCATCCGCTGCCCGGCGAGCAGCAGACGGAGGTGGTGTCGTGGCTGCGCCGCCACCAGGCCCGCATTCCAACGGTGGTCTCGATCTGTACCGGCGCGTTCGCGCTCGCCGCCGCTGGCGTGCTCGACGGCAAGCGCGCCACCACCCACTGGATGTTCCTCGACGAGCTGCGGTCGCGGTTCCCCGCCGTACGCGTCGTCGACGAGGGCATCTTCGTCAAGGATGGGCGCGTGTGGACCTCGGCGGGCATCACTGCGGGGATCGATCTCGCGCTCGCGCTCGTCGAGGAGGATCATGGCCACCGCGTCGCGATGGCGGTCGCGCGCCGCCTGGTGCTGTTCCTGCGCCGATCCGGGAACCAGGCGCAGTTCAGCTCGGCGCTGCAGCGGCAAGAGTCCGAGCCGCCAAAGTTGCACGACATCACCGCCTTCGTGCTCGAGCACGTCGACCAGGACCTGCCGGTCGAGCGCCTCGCGCGCGGCGTCGGCATGAGCCCGCGGACGCTCAGCCGCTGGTGCCGCGAGCAGCTCGGCGAATCTCCGGCGGAGCTGGTGCGCCGCCTGCGCATCGACGAGGCTCGGCGGCTGCTCGAGGAGACGGCGCTCCCGCTCAAGGACGTCACAGCCCGTACCGGTCTCGGCGACGCGAGCACGCTTTGGCGTGTCTTCACGCAGCGCCTTGGCGTCACGCCGGCCGCCTACCGGCAGCGCTTCGCCGCGGCCTCGTAGCGGATTTTGCTGAAAAACATCGACTTGGGCGGTCGTTCGTTCGATGATCGATCACGGCGCATGCCCTTCCCGTCCTCCGTGGACGTTCCGATTTTCCAGGCGGCCATCGATACGGCGCGCGAGGCGGTGCTGTGGGTCGACGGTGAAGGCCGGCTGGCCTACGTCAACGAGCGGGCTTGTAGCTGGCTCGGATATGGCCGCGAGGAGCTCACCCGAAAACGAATCTGGGACCTTGATGTCGGGACTACACCCGAGCGGTGGGCGGCCGTTTGGAGGACGAAGATCGGGGGATTGACCGAGACCGCGTATGTCCGCAAGGACGGCAGCGTCGTCCCGGTCGAGGTTTCGGCGAAGGACCTGGAGGTCGGTGGGAAGCGCCTGTGCGTCGCGTTCGTGCGCGACATCAGCGAACGGCGCGCAGTCACCGAGGCGCTGCGGCGCACGCAGGCCGCGGTCGACAAGGCGCGCGATCCGATCTTCTGGGTGAAGTCCGACGGCAGCCTCGCCTACGTCAACGACGCCGCTTGCGAATTGCTCGAGTACCCGCGCGAAGAGCTCCTGCGCCTCAGAATGCAGGACATCAGCCCGAGCCCGATTTCCTGGGCAGAGCGCTGGCGCCGGCGCAGCCAGGAAGGAGCGGTGCGTTTCGAACGGACTCACCGCGCCAAGGGCGGGCGCGAGATCCCGGTCGAGGTTTCGGTCAGCGTGATCGAATTCGAGGGCGAGGAGTGCCACTGGGTCTACACGCGCGACCTCACCGAGCAGAAGCGCGCGCAGGCGGACAAGGCGCGGCTCGAGGCGGAGCTGCTGCACGCGCAGAAGCTGGAGTCAGTGGGGCGCCTCGCGGGCGGCGTGGCGCACGACTTCAACAACATGCTGACGGTGATCCTCGGCTACGCCGAGCTGCTCGCCGCGAGCTTCCCCGAGGGCGATCCGATGCTGGAGTCGCTGGCCGAGATCAAGAAGGCGGCCTGCCGCTCGCGCGACACCACGCGCCAGCTGCTGGCATTCTCGCGCAAGCAGCTGATCGCGCCGCGCGCCGTCGATCTGAATGCGCTGGTCACCGAGGCGAAGAACGCGCTGTCGCGCCTGATCGGCGAGCACATCGCGCTGGTCTTCCTACCCGGCGACGCGCTGTGGAGGGTGGTGTTCGACCCGGCGCAGGTCGAGCAGACACTGGTGAACCTGATCGTCAACGCGCGCGACGCGCTGCCGAGCGGCGGGCGCATCACGATTTCGACGTCGAACCTCCACCTCGACGCCGAGGACTGCCGCGATCGCCTCGACGCGCAGCCGGGCGACTACGTCTTGCTTGCGGTCAGCGACAACGGCGTCGGGATGGATGAGCAGACGCTCGCGCACATCTTCGAGCCGTTCTTCTCGACCAAGGAGGTCGGCAAGGGCACCGGCCTCGGGCTGGCCACGGTGTACGGCGTGATCAAGCAGAACAACGGGTTCATCGAGGTCACTAGCGGTAAGGGGCACGGGAGCACCTTCCGGCTCTACATCCCGCGCATGCAACTGCCCATCGTCGACGAGCCGCTACCGGCGGAAGGCGCCGCCGCGCGTGGGCGCGGCACGATCTTGCTGGTCGAGGACAACGAGATGGTCCGCGATCTGACGCGTTCGATGCTGCAGGGGCTCGGCTACACCGTCCTGTCGGCCGATTCGGCGCACGCTGCGCTCGGCCTGTGCGAGAGCCGGGAGCACAAGGTCCACATGCTGCTCGCCGACGTGGTGATGCCCGACATGCGTGGGCCGGAGCTGGCCGAGCGACTGCGCTCGGTCCAGCCCGACCTGCGGGTGCTGTTCATGTCGGGCTACGCGTCGAGCCAGGTCGCGGGCGCCGATCTGACCGCCGATTCGACGGACTTCATTCAAAAGCCGTTCACCATGACCGAGCTGGCGCGCAGCCTGGAGCGCGTCCTGCAGCCGGCGCCAAGGCCTCCGGCCAATCGTACTTGAGCGGGAACCGCGCGTGATCTTGGTTGTCTCTTTTTTGCGCCTGGTCCGCAGATCTTTCGGGCGCGGCGTGCGTTGGAGGGGACCATGGCCACTCGACTTCCCCTGTTCCGGCCCGAGCTCGACCCGGTCGACCGCATAGAGATCCCGACGCCATGCTCGGTGCCGTGGGACAGCATGTATGGCGACGAGCGCATCCGACACTGCGGCAGCTGCCGCAAGAACGTCTATAACGTCGCGGAGCTCACGCGCGCGCAGGCGATGGCGCTCATCGCGAGCCGCGAGGCGGTCTGCCTGCGCATCTACCGCCGCCCCGACGGGACGGTGGTGACCAACGACTGCTGGTCGCGGCTGCGCGCGGCGCGGCGTCGGGGGATGTGGGCGTTCCTGGTGATGCTGGCGATCGTCGGGTGGGCGCAGCTGGCGGCCATGGTCATCGGACTCGCCGGGCTGCGGCGGTTGGTGCTTCAGCCGATGACAGGGTCGACGACGGTGGTGCGGACGCAGCCGGTCGAAGCGCCGCCTCCCGCGCCGCTCCTGCCACCGGAAGAGCTGACCGGTGGGAAGTTCATGGGCGGAGCCATCGCGCTGCCTCCGCCGCGGCACAAGAAGGCCAAGCCGCCGAAGGGCGAGACGTCCGGCCTGATCGTGCTCGGCCGTCGTGCTCCTTCACCCTGAACGTTCGCGCCGGCGCGGAGCGAGCTGCCCGAGGTAGAGCGTCAGCATCTCGCGACCGCATCGGCCCAGCGGTCGACCTCGACGCGCGCGGGGCCGCGCTCGGAGACCTCCTTGCCGAGCGCGGTCACGGTCATGAACAGCAGCTCGGCGGCAAAGCGGCGCTGCTGAAATAGGGACAGACCTACTCGCGCGCGTACAGCTGCAAGAATGCCGCAGCCACATCCGCCGAATGCCGCGCGAGCTCGCGCGGCTTCGGTGGACTTTCTATCCCGAGCAGCACCGCGACGTGCGTGCCGCCGGTCAGCAGAGCGAAGAACCGCGATGAAAGCTGGGACGCCTCGCCGGTGACGACGCCGGCCTTGATCGCTGCGGCCATCATCTCGCCGAGCGCGCGCCGGTTGGGCAGGAACGCGTTCCGCTCGAGGATGCGCGCCATCTCGGGAGAGTCCTCCGCCGAGGCGATCGCCAGCCGAAACGTCGAGACCACCGCGGGATCGTAGAGCTGCTCGAGGTAGGCCTCGCCGACCTCTCGCAGAGTCGCGGCGAATGCCTCGCGCGAGCTGACGTCCGGCTCCGCCGCCGGGCGTCGCATCCGTTCGGCGCGCGCCGCGATCACCGCGGCGAAGATCCCCTCCTTGCTGCCGAATTCGCTGTAGATGTCTCGCTTGGACACCTTGGCGCGCGCCGCGATCTCGCGCGTCTGCGTCGCGCCGTAGCCGTGCTCGCGCAGCACCTCGAAGGCGGCGTTCAGGATGCGGGCACGCGCGGTTCCTCTCTGGGCTCCGTCGGGGGGATCGCAGTCGGAATCGGGGGTTGGCCGCTTCATGGCGAAATGTTCTTGCACGGTACCAGCGGGTACCGTATATCGAGATCGCATGGTACCCGATGGTACCAAATCAATCGCCAGGAGGCACGGACATGGAAGCGCACTCTCTCTCCCAGACCGATACCGACCCCGTCGTTCGATTCGATGAGGTGACCAAGACCTACGACGACGGCGGCGTGACGGTCGAGGCCGTTCGCGGCGTCAGCTTCGCCGTCGCGCCGCGCCGATTCACGATGATCGTCGGCCCGTCGGGGAGCGGCAAGACGACCCTGCTCAACCTGATCGGGTGCATCGACCGCCCGACCTCGGGCCGGCTCGAGGTGTGCGGCCAGGACGTCGGCGTGCTGCCCGACGACGAGGTGACCGACTTTCGCGCGCGCAACGTCGCGTTCGTGTTCCAGAGCTTCAACCTGTTCCCGGTGCTGACCGCCTACGAGAACGTCGAGTATCCGCTCTTGCTGCTCGGCATCCCGGCCAGCGAACGCCGTGCGCGTGCGGCGGCCATGCTCGACGCGGTCGGCCTCGCCGCCTATGGCCATCACCGCCCCAACCAGCTCAGCGGCGGGCAAAAACAGCGCGTCGCGATCGCGCGCGCGCTGGTCAAGCACCCGGCGCTGGTGCTCGCCGACGAGCCGACGGCCAACCTGGATACGCGCACCGGCGCCGAGATCATCGCGCTCATGCGGCGGGTGCAGGACCAGCAGGCGGTCAGCTTCGTCTTTTCGACCCACGACCCGCAGCTGATGTCCCACGCCGACGAGACTTTTGCGATCCGCGACGGCCGCCTGGTGGAGGTGCTCCAATGATGACGCTCAAGATTGCCTTCCGGAACATCCTGCGCAACCGGCGCCGCTCGACGATGACGCTGCTGGCGATCGCCGTCGGCGCGATCGGCATCGTGCTGTTCGGCGAGTTCGTCCGCTTCGTGACCGCCGGTCTCGAGACCAACGCCGTCGACAAGGTCGGCCACCTGACGGTCTTTCGCACCGGCTACTTCGCCTTCGGCGCCGGCAACCCGGCCGAGTTCGGCATCGATGACTACCCGGCCGTCGTGCGGCTGATCCGCGAGGACCCGACGCTCGCGCCGCGACTGAACGTCGTCACGCCGACCGTGTCCCTCGCGGGCATCGCCGGCAACTTCGATCTCGACGCGTCGAAGACCTTCCTCGGTACCGGCGTCGTCCCTTCGGAGCGCGACCTCCTGTCGCGCTGGGACGAGCACGGGGTCAACCGACGGCGCCGCCTGCCGGACGCTGGCCTGCGCGACGATGACGAATCGCGCGGCGTGGTCGGTGTCGGTCTCGCGCGCGTACTCGGGCTGTGCGAGCCGCTGAAGGTCCGGGGTTGCCCCGCGCGGCCGGTCGCGCCGCGCGTCGGCGGCGCCAGCCTCGACGGCGACCTCGCCGGCCTCGCGCGGGAAGACCGCCCGCCGGTCCCGCTCGGGAACAGCGGCGGGTCGCCGCGACTGGATCTGCTCGCCGCCACGGCGGGCGGCGCGCCCAACGTCGTCAGTCTGCTCGTGAGCCGTGCCGAACCGCAGGGCGTGCGCGAGCTCGACGACAACTTCGTCGCCATGCACATCGCGCTCGCGCAGAAGCTGGTCTACGGCCGGACGCCGCCCAAGGCGACCGGGATCGTGGTGCAGCTCAATCACACGGCCGATCTCGCGATGGCGCGCGACCGGATGCGCGCGCTGTTCGCCGAGCACCACCTGGACCTGGAGGTGCGCGACTTTGGCGAGCTGCAACCTTTCTACAAGCAGGCGGTCGGGATGTTCGGCGCGATCTTCCTGTTCATCGCGCTGATCATGGGCGTGATCGTGCTCTTCACCGTCGTCAACACGATGGGTATGAGCGTGATGGAGCGGACGACGGAGATCGGCTCCGCGCGCGCGATGGGCGTGCGGCGCGCCGGCATCCGGCGGCTGTTCCTGACCGAGGGCGCGATCCTGGGCGCCATCGGCGCGACCGTCGGTGCGGCGCTGGCACAGGTGATCGCGAACCTGGTCAATCACGCCGGCATGACCTGGACGCCGCCCGGCCAGGCCGCGCCGGTGCCGCTCGAGATCCTGACCGCAGGGTCGGCAGGGTTGCTTGCGCGCGTCTGGCTGGCTCTGGTGATTGCCGCGACCTTGGCCGCGTTGATTCCCGCCAACCGCGGGGCCCGCCTGCCGGTCGTCGATGCCCTGCGCCACGTCTAGCCACATCGAGAGGAGGAGACCATGACTCTGTCGAAATCCGCATCGAAGCAGCTCGCTATCGTGACCGCGCTCGCGGCAGTCGTGTTCAATGGCGCGAGCGCCTGGGCGGCGCCGCCGACGGCGCGCGAGATCGTCGAAGCGGCCGACCGCGCGCGCAACCCGCAGCAGTCGTTCCGCTCGACACTGACGCTGGTCACCTACCGGGGCGGGCAAGCCCGCGAACGCGTCGTTCTGGGGGTGCACGCCAAAGTGGACGACAAGGGCGGGCAGATGACCGTCGCGACCATCGGTGCCGCGCGCCAGTTCAAGAACCTGGTGCGTTACATCGACCCGCCGCGCGACGCGGGCAAGCTGGTCTTGCTCGACGCGAGCAAGATGTGGTTCTACGACCCGGCGTCGAAGACCAGCATCCGGATCTCGGCGCAGCAACGGCTGGTGGGCCAGGCGTCGAACGGCGACGTGCTCACCGTCAACCTGGCGCACGACTACAGGGCGACGTTGATCGGGGAGGAGACGATCAAGGACGGCGACCACCAGGATCGCCGCGCCTGGCACCTGAACCTGGTCGCGGCGACGGGCGACGCGATCTACGCGCGTCTCGAATGCTGGGTCGAACGCGATACGTACCGCGCGATCAAGGGCAAGTTCTATTCGGACAGCGGTCGCCTGCTCAAGATCGCCTACTACCGCAAGGTGGCCAATGTGCTGGGCGTGATGCGTCCGACCGAGACCGTGATCATCGACGCGGTCGACGCCAACCTGGTCACGACGGTCGATGCCGCCGGCTATCGCACGCAGGAGATGCCCGAGGCCTGGTTCCAGCGCGACTATCTGCCGCGCTTCGAAGAGGAGTGAGCATGTCGATCTCCCTGGCCACGCTCGCGCTGCTGTCCGCGGGCGTGGCGGCGCTCGCGCCCGCCGTCGAGGACGGCGATCTCGATCGCATCCCCGACGCTTTGGCCGGGCCGGCGGCGCAGGCGCCCGCGACGCTTCCTTCCCATCCGCCGCGCGGGGGGCCGCATGCGCGGCTCTATCTCGAGGACGCCCTGACGGTGGCCACGTTGCGGGCTCCGGTCATACCGTTTCCGCCGCCGGCGCCCTCTCGGTGGCAGGACCGCGCCAGCGCGGATCTGGTGGCGGAGTGGGCCGCGCGCGCGTCGCTGAAGCTGACCGTGAGCGATCGCGTCGACCTCGTCGCCCAGGAACATCAGACCTGGTGGTCGCGCTCGACCGCGCGCAACGAGCCGCGCGAGGCATACGCAAGCTGGCAGCCGCGCGCGCGCCTCTATTTCGAGGCTGGGCGCATCAACGTACGCAACGGCGTCGCGCTCGGCTTCAACCCGACCGACTTCTTCCGCCCGCGCACGCTGGTCGGCCAGGCGTCGCTGGATCCCTCCGTGCTCAGCCGAAACAGGCTCGGCACCGCAATGTTGCGAGTGCAAGCGATCGGCGAGCGCGGCTCGGTGAGCATTATTTATGCACCCAAGCTGTTCGAGGCGTCGCCGATTGCAGGGAATCCCGTAGGAGTCGACCCGCGGCTCGACGCGACCAATGCGGCGCACCGGGTGCTCGCCAGCGCGAGCGGAAACGCCGGAGATCTGAGCGTCCAGGCGCTGGTCTATCTCGAGCAGCGGCGATCGAGGGTGGGCCTCGCACTGACCCGGCCGCTGGGCGCGAGCGTCGTCGCCTATGCGGAGGGGACGCTCGGTTACGAGGCGGACCTGATCACGCGCGCGATCGAATACGGCCAGCGGACCGGGACGCTGCCGCCGGGCGCGCCGCCGCCGCTCCCCACCGACCCGTCGCTCGCCTGGCGCAGCGATGTGGCCGCCGGCGCGTCGTGGGCCATCGCGGCGCGCTTGACCCTCAACTTCGAATATCACTTTCATCAGGGCGCGCTCGGCGGTGACGATTGGGCGCGCTGGTTCGCTGCCGGGCGCGCGAACCCACTGCTGGCGCCGGAGCTCTGGTACATCCGCGGCTACGCCGCAGACCAGCTGGAACCGGCGAGCCAGCACAACGCCTTCGCGCGCGTCGCCTGGCCGAACGCCGGAGTCGACAACCTCGAGGTCGACGGCTTCGCGTTCGTCAACCTGCGCGACGGCTCGACGCTGACCCAGATCACGGCGAGCTACGCGATGTCGGATCGGTGGACGTTCACACTCTCGCTGAGCGCAAACCTCGGGAGCGCGCAGTCCGAGCGCGGCAGCTTGCCGCAGAGCTCGAGCGCGATCGCCGGGCTCGCGTGCTACTTGTGACGGCGGGCGCGGCGGCTCGCAAGGTTTGCCCTCTCCCTAACCCTCCTCCGCGGACGGGGGAGGGGACCGGAGTCGGATTCGATCCCCTCTCCTGCGGTCCGCCGCGGGAGAGGGTTAGGGAGAAGGCAGACCTTGCGAGTGGCAGCGCTCGCCGGACCGGATCTCTTCGCTCAGTCCTTCTTGAGCTTGAATTCGGCGTGGCTGCCCGGGCCGCCCAGGCGCGGCGTCACGAGGAAGAGCCGGCTCGCGCCACCGGGTACGGTCTTCGCGAGCGCCGACTGCACCACGGTCGCACGGCGCAACGCCAGCGCCTTGAGGTCGTCGTCCTCGACGCGCGTGTTGGTAAGCATCAGGTTCTCCATCTCCGCGGGCGTGAGCGTCTTTTCCATGCCGACGCTGTTCTTGGGCTTTGCGAACGTCTCCGCCTTGTACGCCGCCTCGAGCAGCGCCGCGCGCTCGCCCGGATCGATCGTCAGATCATCGACCGAGGCGACCGCGGCGCCCGCTTGCACCAGCGCGGCGAGCTTCTTGGCCTTGAGCTTACGCTCGTAGACCGCGCGCCGTAGACCCTCGCGATCCGCCTTGGGATCGGCGCCGCCCTCGATCTCGAACGAGATCCCGGGCCGCTCGCGCAGCGCCTTGCCGAGCGTGGCCAGGCGTTTCTGCGCGGTGCCGTCCAGCGCCGACGCGCCGGCTGCGAAGTCGATGCGCGACAGCTCGTCGCCGCCGCCAAACGCCGATGCGATCAGCGAGAACGGTGCGGTCACCGCCTTCACGACCAGGTTGCCCAGCACTTTCAGGACTGCGCCCCAGACCTTGAACTCCGGGTCGTCGAGTGAACCGGCGATCGGCAAGTCGATGTCGATCACGCCGCGCCGATCCTTGAGCAGCGCGACCGCCAGGCGCACCGGCAGCTTCACCGCGTCGGGGCTGTCGACCTTGTCGCCGAACGTGAACTGGTCCAGCACCAGCTTGTTCTGTGCCTCGAGCTTGCGGTTGGTGATCTTGTAGGCGAGCGCGAGATCGAGCTTGCCCTTGTCGATCACGTAGCCGGCGTACTTGCCGGTATAGGGGCTCGCGGGAGGCAGCTCGATGTCCTTCAAGCTGACCTGGACGTCGAGCGCGATCTCCTTGGCCAGCGGGTTGACCTTGCCGGCGATCACCAGCGCGCCCGAGCGGTTGATCGCACCGCGCACGTCTACGTCGGCGGTGGTGCCGGCGACCGACGACAGGCCGGTGATGCGCCCGTTGAGATCGCTGAGCTCCGCCGAATAGGCGGGCTGGATCGATCGATCGCTGAAGCTGACTTGTCCCCCCTGCAGGGTGAGCTTGCCGATCGCGATCGGCATCGGTGCGTCGGCGGGCGGCGCGGTTGCGGTCACCGCTGGTTTCGCCGGCGTCTTCGCGGGCCCGCCCGGCGCGGTGGTCTTCGCGCTCCCGGCGGCGGTCTTGGCGGGCGCGGTCGCGGCTCCCGGTGGCGCGAAGGCGGTCTGCAGATTGAGGCCGCCGTCGGCCATCATCACCACGCGCGAGTGAAAGTCTGTGAGCGCTACCTCGCCGATCGAGACCGCCATCGGCGGGGTCGCCACGTGCAGCGCGCCCACGTGGAACGAGCGCCAGCCGAGCAGCGGCTCGTTCTTGCTGCGATCGGCGGTGGCCAGATCGTTGACGTCGATGTCCGCGGTGACGTTCATCTGCGGCTGCGGCGTCGTGCCGATCTTCACGGCAGCCTGGCCCTTGATGCCGACCGTGCCGCCGGTGACCGTCAGGTTCACCTGGTCGTGGAAGTAGGGCTGGAAGGGGAGGATCTCCAGCGCGCGCAGATCGAAGCGCAGGTTGGCCGCGACCGGCGGCAACGTCGACGTGCCGGTGATCTGGATCCGGCCGGTCTTGTTGACGCCGAGACGCAGGTCCACGCCCAGCTTGGCACCGGGCGCGGTCGACAGGTTCGTCACGTGCAACGCGATCGGATCGACGGTCAGAGTCGCCGCCGGCGTGACCGCCCGGTCGTCGAAACGCGCGCCCCACTTTTCCAGGTCGAGCTTCGCCACCGTGACGATCCAGGTGGGTGCGGGCTCGGACTTTGCCGTCGGCGTCGCGGGTGCCAGCGGTTTCGCCGGCTGGCCGGTTGTGGGAGCCGGCGGTGGAACCAGCGTCGATAGATCGACCACCCCGCGCGCGTCGCGCGCCGCGCGCACGCGGGCGTCGTGGGTCACGACCTCGGCGATGTTGACGGTGTGCGCGTCGAGATTCAGCGCCGCGCCGTGGACTCCGAGCGCCGCGAGCTTGAAGAAGTCGTCGCGCGCGCCTCGCCGCCGCAGCGCCAGGCTCTCGAGATCGAATCGCCCGTCGGAGACCCGCACGATCGCGCGCGTCTTCTCTTGCTCGAAGTGGTATTCGGCGGCGAGCTTGACGCGCCCCGACCCGACGTCGAACGCGACCAGATTCTGGTAATAGGGCGCGAAGCGGCCGAGCTCGACGTCGTCGACGGTAATCCGACCGCTGGCCGCGAGCGGCTCGAGACGCAAGGTCCCGTGCTCGCTCACGACGCCGCCGGGCATCGCACGCAGCCCGGCCTCGACCGTCGCGGTCACGCCGGGAGCGTTCGACAGGCCGTGCACCGCGACGTGAATGTCGCGTACGTCGCTCACGAACGCCGGTTCGACCGAGTCGTCGCGAAAGTGAACCGCGGTGTCTTCGAGTGTGAAGCGATCCACGGTAAATCGCGGCCCCGCTTCGGCCTCCTTGGCCTTCTTCGGGGACTTCGTTTCGGCTCTGGGCTTTGCCTCGGGCTTGGCAGCCTCACCGCCGCCCGGCGCCAAGTGTGAAAGGTTCAACGCCCCGTCGCGCTCCTTGCGGACGTGCAAGTCCAGTCCCGCGATCGTGACCTCGGCGACGTGGAACCGCTGCGCGGTCAGATCACTTTCGCCGATCTTCACCGCGAATCGCTCCAGAGAGCACAAGGGCCTCGCCCCGCTCTTGTGCTTCTCCTTGACGTCGAGCTTCTCGAGCGCGATGTCGCCCTTCATGGTCAGCTTGGGCGCGCCCTCGCGCGGGCGGACGAATCCGACGTCGAGCGCGAGCGATAGCCGCGCCGACTCGACCGCGAACGGCAGCCGCATCGGTACGAAGGGCAGGTAGCGCGTGAGGTCCAGCGCCTGCAGCCGCAGCTCGAGCACGGTCTCCAGCGAATCCTGGAACGGTTTGGTCCGCCCCTGGATCGCGAACGGCGTGCCGTCGATCGCCACGCGCAGCCCGGGCTCGACGAACGAGTCCAGGAAGACCGGCAGCGTCGAGACGAAGGGAACGCCGATCGCCAGGCCGGTGACCTCGTGGTGGTCGCCGGTTGGGCGGTCGTCGAAGGTCAGCGCGGCGTCGTCGATGTGGATGTTGTTCAGGGAGAACCGGGGCGGCGGCGCATTCGCCGGCGGAGGTGGTGGCTCGGGCGACTTCGGCATCGCCGCCAGGCGCGCCACGATGTCGGAGAAGTTGTAGGCGGCGCCGACGTCGGCCCAGGCGTCGGCGGTCGCCCGCGTACGCACGACGTGCAGCCGCAGCGACTCGAGCGCGATCTCCTGGATCACGGGCGCGCGCCGGAACACCGACGAGATCTGCGCGTTGACGTACAACCGCGAAAACCCGAAGAACGGCGTGGATCCATCGGCCTCGAAGACCTGGAAGCCCTCGATCGCCAGCGAAAGTGCAAAGGGGTTGATGCGGACGCGAGCGATCGCGACCCTGCGTCCCAAGAGCTCGCCGATCTGTTTCTCGGCGACGTGGCGCGCGATGGGCGGCGCGACCACGAACCCGAGCAGCGCGATGAGCGCCACCGTGGCGACGCTGCTCACCACGCTGCGACGTACCCAGCGATGTCTCTGGAGAATGCTTCCCGTACTGGCCATGAAGGCAACGACTCTAACTCAGTCGCAAAGAGGTGCGGAAACAGTCCCATCTGTTCGCAAGACCAGCGAAAGGGAGTCGGGTAGGCCCGTGTTCAATGCGGTCCGAAATCGCATTGCCGCAGCTGGCGCGCGCTGAACCAATCCGCGACCATCAGCGCGAACCTCGAATAGACCCCCGCGCCCCTGACCTGGCCGGCGACGTGCGGCGCCGCGAGCGGACCGTTCAGCGTGCAGCGCAGGCCGACAGTGACCGCTGGAACGTGGGATACCTTGGCCTTGACCGCGTCGTGCGGACCGACGATCTGGACGTTGTCGGCCCAGATGCGGTCGAGCGCGCTCGGGTGGTGCGCGGCTGATGACTTCGAAGGCGACTTCGATTTCGTCCCGTCGTGGCGACCGCCCCCCAGGTGATAGACGGTGTAGCCGACGTTCACCGACCCGGTGAGCCGCAGCGTCTGCGCGTGCGGATCCCGCGGACGCAGGGCCAGCGCCAGCCTCAGGCCGTGCAGGGTGACGCCGGCGATCGCGTGGCGGGTGGTGAGGCCCGAGCCGCGCACGAGCAGGTCGACGTTCGAGATCGGCAGGGGCGATCGATCGAGCGCCAGGTCGACCCGGCCCGCGCCGTGCGCGCCCGCGATCATGATCCAGCCGCCGCTCGCCAGGCGCGCGAGCAGGGGGCCGATCACCAGCTGCGGTCCGGCACCCGTGCCGCCGACAGGACCATCGATCGTCAGCGGTCCGTCGAGGCGAATCGCGCCCACCGGCGAACCGGGCCAGTCGACGGTGAGCGCCTGAAAGCGCCCCTGGCCGTGCAGGCGCAGCGCGCTCAGCGATCCTGACAGCGTCGCGCCGAGGTCGACCGTGCCGCTGCTGGTGACGTGGCTTCTCGCGCCGAGCGTCGCTCCGAGCTGGGAGCCGTCGGCGGTGACGTCGAGCGTGGCGTCGATGGAGCTCGCGCTCGCGTCGGCGCGATTGATGCGCATCCTGCCGGCGAGCGTGGCCTGTACGCCGGCGGCGCGCGCGACCAGGTGGGTGAGCGTGAGCTGATCGTCGTGCAGTGCGATCCGGGCCGGCCGGATCTCGATCGCGACCGGCAGGCGGACCGGCCAGATCGACAACGGTTCTGCCCAGGAGAGACTCGCGTCGGCGCGAGACGCCGCATCCGCGCCGCCACCGGGCACGTCGATGTCGGCGGCGATCGTGCCGGTGGCGCGTCTCACGCGCAACGCCGGCAGCGCTCGCTGCAGCTGCGCCAGCGCCAGGCTCGCGTGCAGGCTCGCGCCGTCGCGTTTCGTGATCCTCCCCTGGATGTCAACGCCACTCATCAAGCGTCCCTCGAAGCGCGTGCCGCTTTCGACCGCGGCGAACCGGATCGCGCCGCCGCCGAGCGGCTGGCGATCCCAGCGCAGGTCATTGAAGGCCACTTGCCCCGCCAGCGACGGCGATCGAATCGTACCGCGCAGCGTGAGATCAGCGTCGAGCTCGCCGCCGAGAAGTCGTCCCAGCGGCGCGGTCTGTCCCGGGACGTGTGCCCGCGCGACACCCGGCAGATGCACCAGCGGATAGCGCGCCACGGTCGCGCGCAGCTCGAGCGGGCCGTCGTGGTGGATGGATCCGGCCACTCCGAGGGTGCCGCCGGCGACGTTCGCGATGGTGAACGGCGCGATCGTCACGTCATGGCGCGCATTGCTGTCGATGTCGAGCCGGGGCGGCAACCGGAAGGTCTCGCCGCGAAAGGTCGCGCGCGAATCGGGCGCGAATCGGGCGCGCAACCAGGTGGCCTTCCCGACGCCGCCGCGAAGGCTGGCGGCGATCGCCACACCGGTGGCGTGTACGAGAACGGGATTGACGACGATCTCGTCGCCCTGGAGCGCGACTGTGCCCAGCGCCACGCGGACGTCGCCGCCGCCCGGCGACCGCGCCGGCGACGAGTCGGGACGGATGTGCTGCTCGACCACCCAGCGCCGCGGGATCCCGTCGCCCGCCGGCTCGCGTTGGAGCACGAGCGCGATCGCGTCGAGCGCGATCGACCGATCCTTCGACGCAGGGCCGAGCCGCGCGGTGACGGCGAAATGGCCGTCGAGCCACCCACCCAGCGAGCTGCGCTGGGCACGGGCGAGCAACGGCCGCGTGTCCAGTGTGTGGAAGTTGGCGTCCAACGTGTAGCGATGGTGAGCGAGCAGGCGCGCGCGCAGAGACAGCCCCCTGCCGTCGACGTCGGCCGATCCGGTGAGCGCTTCGAATCGCCCACGCAGCGACGTGCGTACGCCGGCATGCAGCAGCGCGAGCCGCCGCCCGACATCGGCCCAGGACGGATTGCGCGCCAGTGCCTGGCCCAGCTCGGACCAGCGCGCCGACAGGATCATCCCCGCCGCGCGGCCGGTCGATTTGGGCGCGAAGACATCGGTGAACGTCGCCTCGCCGGTCAGGCGCGCCTCGCGCGTGCGCGCCTCGGCGACGGATAGTCGAAGATCATAGGGCGCGGCGTCGGTCACCGCGACGCGCGGAATGTCGACGCTGTCGAACGGGACCTCGAACGTCCGGGGTCCGGCTGGCCCTATGCGCAGCAATCCGTGCTGGCGCGTGCGCACGTCGCGTGCCTCGAACAAGAACTGGACCCCGTCGGGCGTCCCGCGCGCCTCCAGCGCGCCGTGGGCGTCGAGCGCGTCGAGCGCGACCGCCCACGCAGGGAATGACAGCACCAGGGAGATGTCTTGCAAGGTCACCGCTTCGATGCGGACCAACGAGCCGATTGGCGGCGGCTTCTCGGGCACGATCGATGGCGCGCCGCAAGCGCCGCGCCCCGCGGCGGGGAGACTCTCGAGCGCGGCGGTCAGTCCCTGCCCCTCGCCCCGATCCACGAGCCGCCAGGCCCCGTGGGCGACGCGCGCACTCTCGACGACGACGCGCCAGGGCTTGCGCCGCACGGCCAATCGCAGGCGAACCGTGCGCGCGCGGAAGAGGTCGTCGCCCTCCGGTTCGCGGATGCGCACGCCGTCGAGCGCGACGTCGAACGGGCGCTGGCGGATCAGCGCGACCACTGCGCTCGCACCCAGGTGGCCGCCCGCAATCTCGACCGTACCGCACAAGCTCCTCGATTGGTGGCGCGCCAATGCGCGCAGGACCGGCCCGCGCAGCGCGAGGGGCAAGCCGAACAGCGCAACCACGACCAGCAACCCGAGCCCGCCCGCGATCGCCGCGATCACGCGCCCGCGATGTCGCGATCTCCTGCGCCGCCGCTCGAAACCCGAGTGACCTCGTCCGTCACCAACCACCGCCATGCCTTCTAAGCTGTTCCCGATGGCCTCGGGTACAAGCTGCCAGCGATTGGTTTCGCGAGGACGTCTCCTTAGATTGAGCCCAGGGGACGAAAGGAGGGTCGCGGAATGTCACTTTGGCGGCGATCGATTGCAGAGGTGTGTGGAACGTTCTGGTTGGTGCTCGGCGGTTGCGGTAGCGCCGTCCTGGCGGCGGCGTTCCCCGGCCTGGGCATCGGCTTTGCGGGCGTTGCGCTGGCGTTCGGTCTCGCCGTGCTCACCATGGCTTACGCTCTCGGACCTATCTCGGGCGCGCACTTCAATCCCGCGGTCACCGTCGGGCTCTGGCTGGGAGGTCGGTTCTCTGGCAGAGATGTGCCGGCGTACGTCGCGGCTCAGGTGGCGGGTGCGCTGCTGGCGGGGCTGATCCTGTACGGCATTGCCTCCGGCGCGCCCGGGTTCAGCCTGGCGGCGGGGTTTGCCGCCAACGGCTACGGCGCGCATTCGCCGGGCGGATATGGAATGGGGGCGGCGGCGTTGTGTGAGCTGGTCCTGACCTGCGGCTTTCTCCTCATCATCATGGGCGCGACCGACACGCGCAGGGCGTCGCCGGGGTTCGCGCCGCTGGCGATCGGGCTCGCGCTGACCTTGATTCACTTGATCAGCATTCCGGTGACCAACACGTCGGTGAACCCGGCACGCAGCACCGGTGTCGCGTTCTTCGCGGGCGGCTGGGCGCTGCGGCAGCTCTGGCTCTTCTGGGCCGCCCCGCTGGTCGGGGGGGCGATCGGCGGGCTCGCCTATCGTGCGCTCGCCGAGCCCCGAGAGACGGAGCACCAGGCGGGCAGCGAATGGCCGCGAGGCGGCTTGTTCGTTCGGACGCGCACGCGCGGCGCCGACTGAGAGAGAGCTACTTCATTCGTTCCAGCAGGTGGACCAGGTTCTCGTCGGCTCTGTCGACGCGCACCCAGCCGATCTGCGGGAACTCGAGCTCGAGGATCACATAGATCGCGAGCGCCAGCGTGCCGGCGTAGATCAGCATGTGCGCCAGCGGGCGCTTCGAGAACGTCCCCATCGCGTATCCGGCGAGTAACGCGCTCAAGAGGGCGACGGCCCCGAGCATGGCGAACACGACGATCGGCGGATGCACCTGGATCGCCAGCGTGCGCGTCGTCGCCGCGTCGAACATCTGATTGACGGCCGGCAAGATCACGATCACCGCGGCGTCGCCTGCTGAACGGGCCGCGGCGACGAGCTCGGTCCAGATCTCGTCCTGAAGCTTCTCCGACTGCATCAGTGAGGAGCGCACGGCGCCCAGGTCGGGCAGCGCGCGGTAAGTCTCGATGCGCAGGCGCAGGTATTGGCGCACCTGCGCCTGCAGACTGGCGCGCGGCGCGTTCGGGAGGAGCAGCAGTTGCTGGTAGGCGCTGTCGATGGCGTTGACCTCGTCGGTCACCAGGTCGCGGCGGTGGTCGAATCGCGTGGCCGCGCCGTCGAACGCGAACGCGATCAGCAGGCCCAGCAGCGCGAAGACCGCGTTGTCGACGTCGTTGACACCGGCCAGCTTGTCGCCCTCGGTCGCGCAGCGCGCGCGGCCGAAGCGCCGGCCGATCTCTTGCGAGAGGACCATGGCCAGGAACAGCACTGCCGCGATCGATACCGTCAGAAGATTGAACAACATGGCGTGGAGCCTTCAATACAGCGCGAGCCAACCAGTCGGGATTGCTCCCGACCGTTGGCTCGCGTTCGGTTCAGGTTGTCGTTGTGTGCTGTCGGCCGACGGGACCTAGAACTCCCAACCGAGGTGGGCCGTGCCCATCCAGTTGTAGAGGTGCGCGTCGCCGGCGTTGGTGGCGGCGGCGGCGTTCTTGAACAGGTCGTCGTCGAACGTCCAGCGACCGGTGCCGCGGATGTCGAGCAGGAACGCGTGGCCGAGCCGCGCGGTCACGCCCGCGCCAAACGGAATCGTGAGGACGTTGTCGGTGCGCTGCAGGTCCGACGTCGAGATCGCGGTGTTGGTGATCCGGTAGTAGGTGTAGCCGGCGCCGCCGAAGACGTACGGCTGGACCCGCCCGCGCAGAATGTTGATCCGGATGTCGCCCTCGGCGGAGCTACCGAGGAGAATCGCGTTGGTCGAGAGGCCGAGCGCGTTGATGCTCTGGGCTGAGCCCACATAGGCAGCTTCGAACGCGATCGGCAGCCGTGTTCCGATGGTCGCGCGCACGTCCCAGGAGCCGCCGGTGTCGGCGAACGACTTGCTTCCGTCCTGCCAGAACCCGACGGCGCCCCCACCCAGCGTCACGCCGACGCCGATTCCGGACGCCGGCATGTCGGAGGGCGGCGGCGGTGCCGGCATGTTGTTGTTGATCACCACCGCCGGCGGCGGCGGCGTTTCGATCACCGTCGGCGGCGGCGGGGGCGGCGGCACCTCGGGCACCGTCTCGGCGACCGGCGCCGGCTCGGCCGGCTTCTCCTCGGCCGGCGGGGGCGGCGGCGGCGCTTCGGCCGTCTTCGGCGGCGTGCACGCGGTCACCGCGACCGCGCGCGTGTTCTTCAGGTCGGGACGATCCGCCTCCTGGCCGTGAGCCGTGGTCGCGATGCTATCGGCGTCGACGCCCTTTGCGACCAGATAGTTCTTCACCGCATCGGCGCGCTTCTCGCTGAGCATCTTGTTCTTCGTGGGGTTGCCGGTCCTGTCAGTGTAGCCGTCGACGCGGATCGTGCGCCCCGGTTCGCCCTTGGCCCACTTCGCGACGGCGTTCAGCGACGTGCGCCCACGTGCGTTGATGCTCGTCGAACCCGAGCCGAACGTCACGGTGACGCCCGCCTCCTTGCACCCGGCTGTGTCACCCGAGGAGGACTGGTCCTCCTGGGCGCTGGTGTCGCCGCCGGAATCGGCCGCTGCCACCGCGACGCCGCCACTCAGCATCACGCCGAGTGCGACCCCCGTCCATCGATACCACCTCGTGTGAAACATGGATTGTTCCTCCTCGTGCCCTCTTACGCTTGAGCTGAACGTCTGAGCGACGTTTAGCTCTAGATATGCGTCGCAATTGCTAGGAGGGCAGTGGGGGAAGACCTGGTATCGCAAGCAGCGCACGATCCTCGATATCGGCCGATCGCCGCGCAACGAACGCGATTGGCGTCGTCAATCAAGAGAATGCGGTGGGAGACGGCAAACCCCACAACCACCAACGGCAGCCGCAACGATGTGAATTGCGACGACATGATCATGAACACGACCATGATGGACAGAATGCGGGTGATCTTCTTCGAGGCGTCTTCGAGCGAGGTCCGAGGCAGATCATCAGGGTCGGAACCTGGCTGCGCAGCGCAAGGCTGGCCAACGCGGCATCCACTGGGCGCGTGAGATGCGGGTATCAGCGGCAGCCGCAGCGACCCGCGCGCGGGCGCTTTGCAATGACGGCTGGTTCCCCCGCGCATAGGTCAGGGTTTCCGCGAGCGTCATGGAGTGGGAGGGCGGCGGCAGCAGGAACGGTGCTGAGGGATCGGTCGCGGCGGGTGCGCGGGTCGACACCAGAACCCCGACAGTGAGCGCCACCGCGCTGGCTCGCAGCCCATCCGAGGGATGCCGATACGGCGACCGCAACGGTCCACGCGTGACATGCCCCCGCTAAAAGCACGCGCCGTACCATCTCCAAGGTCGTGATTCAGGCCGCATTTCAGCTCCCGCTCGGTCGCCGACGGAATCTTTCCCGTGGGATTCGGGAGTTTCTCCCGTGGGCGCCGTGTCGGACCCGCGCTCCGAGAGGCGCAGGGTAGGGAACGGCACGGCGCAGCGTGCCCGCAACAACGATGTTTCGGTCGTGTCAATTCGTCATGACATGCCTCAATCGAGAGGCTCACGCGCCGATGAAAGGGTGACGCATGCTGCAGACCTCCTCGTCTCGCGCGCTCGAGCTGGTTCCGCCGGTCACTGGTTCCGCTGCGGACTCCGTCCGGCGCATGCTGGATACCCAGTCGATCACGTCCGACTTTCAACCGATCTTCTCCGTGCGCCAGAAGTGCGTGGTCGGCATGGAAGCGCTGGCGCGCGGGATCTCCGCCGACGGCCGCATCGTTCCGCCGGAGACGCTGTTCAAAATGGCGTCATCCGAGGGCATGCGTGCAGAGCTCGAGCAGGTTTGCCGGCAGACTGCGATCCGCGGCTTCTCGGGGCTGCACGCTCGTCCCGACGAGCTGCTGCTGTTCCTGAACCTGGACCTGCTCGCGGCGGCGCGCCACGAGTCGATCCCTTCCGATTTACTGGCGATGGTGCGCGCCGCAGGCCTGTTGCCGCGCAACGTGGCGGTCGAGTTCCTCGAGGCGCGTCTCGAGGAGGTCGCGCGCTTCGGCGCGCTGGCCGCGGACCTGCGCGAGCTGGGTTTCCTCGTCGTGCTCGACGACGTCGGCGCCGGCCACTCCAACCTCGATCGCATCCCGCTGTTCCGGCCGCACGTGATCAAGGTCGACCGCAGCCTCATCAGCGGCGTGCGCGAGGACTTCTACAAGCAGGAGACGCTGAAGAGCCTCGTCAGCCTGAGCCGCCGCATCGGTGCGCTGGTGGTCGCCGAGGGCATCGAGACCGAATCCGAGGCGATCAGCGCGCTGGAGCTGGGCGCAGATCTGCTTCAGGGGTTCTTCCTGAGCCGCCCGCAGCCGGCGACCGCCTTCGACGACGGCGTGCGCGCGGCATTCTCGATCGAGCGGCTGGCGCGCAACTTCAAGAGCCACATGGTCGGCGAGATCAACGAGCGCAAGCGCCAGCACCGCCGCTTCAATGTCATCCAGAACCGCATGCTGTGCGACCTGACCAACGCCCAGGCGGCCGAGTTCGACGGCATTCTGACGCAGCTCATCGGTGATTTTCCCAAGGTCGAGTGCGTGTACATCCTCGACGACGACGGCGTGCAGGTCACGGAGACGATCTGCCACCCGGCGGTCACGCAGCGGCCGGGCGCCGCGCTGTTCCGCCCGGCGCGCAAGGGCGCGGACCATTCGCTCAAGGAGTATTTCTACGTGCTGCTCGACGTCGAGCTGCAGAAGTACACGACGGATCCGTACGTCTCGCTGGCCAGCGGCAACTTGTGTCGCACGATCAGCACCTCGTTCCGGGACGCCGCGAACAACCGGCTCTACGTGCTCTGCGTCGACGTGAATCCCTGAGCGGTGAGGCCTCGGGCCTCGGGCCTCGGCCTAGGTGACGAGTGGAAACATATCCGGTCCCATCTCCCGTCTGCGGGAGAGGGTTAGGGAGAGTGCAGACCTTGCAGGACGCGACGCCCGTCGGCCCCTCTCCCTATCCCTCTCCCCGCGGACGGGGCGAGGGGACCGGAAAGATCCAGGCGGTCCGGTTTCCCCCCGTCGGTGAATGTCTGTTGCTTGGCCGAGGTACGCACGCTAGATCCGGGCCATGAAATTCTCCGGGGGCCTGGGCGGCCTCGGTCTGGGAAGCGTCGCGCTGCTCGTTTTTGGACTCGGCGCTGGTTGCGCGGAAAGCAAGGCGACGACGCCCGGCGCGCCACCGCCTCCGACGGTGATCGTCGCGCCAGTCGTGCGACAGGACGTGCCGCTCTATATCGAAGCGGTCAGCGCGCTCGACGGCTATGTCGACGCCGACATCCGAGCCCGCGTACGCGGCGTCTTGCAGGCGCAGCGCTACAAGGACGGCGCGGCGGTGCAAAAGGGGCAGCTGCTCTTCACCATCGATCCCTCGGAGTTCCAGATTGCGGCCGATTCGGCCAAGGCGGCGGTGTCGCGCGCCGAGACCACCCGGGCGCACAACAAAGCGCTGCTGGAGCGCCGCACGGATCTCGGCGCGGCCAAGGTCGTCAGCACGCAGGAGGTTGAGGATGCCCAAGCCTCCGCGCGTGACGCAGAGGATCAGGTGCACTTGGCGACCGCGCAGCTGCGCCAGGCGTCGCTCAACCTCTCGTACACCGAGATTCACTCTCCTGTGACCGGCGTCGCAGGGCTGGCGCGCGTGCGCGTCGGCAACCTGGTCGGGCAAGACGGCCCGACGTTGCTGACCACGGTCTCGCAGGTCGATCCGATCCGGGTCAACTTCCCGATGGGGGAGATCGACTACGTCAAGGCGGCGGAGCGGCTGAAGCGGCTCGAAGGGCGGGACCTGAGCTGGGCGCAGGCAGAGTTCAAGAAGATGGCCAAGGGCGGGAGCAGCTCCGACGAGATCGAGCTGGTGCTCGCCGACGGGTCGACCTACGCGCACCGCGGAGTGATCGTCGCGGTCAACCGGCAAATCGATTCGACGACCGGCACCATCCAGTTGCAGGCGCTGTTTCCCAATCCCGACCACGTGCTGCGCCCCGGGCAGTACGGGCGCGTGCGCATGCGGCGCAACGACGCCGGCGGCAATGTTCTGGTCGTGCCCGAGCGCGCGCTGATCCAGGTGCAGGGTACTTATTCGCTGGCGGTTGTTGGGTCGGGCAACAAAGTCAGCCTGCGCAAGGTCGAGGTCGGGCCCAACTCCGGCACGCAGCGGATCGTCATGTCCGGGGTCGCCGAGCACGACCAGATCGTCGTCGAGGGCGTACAGAAGGTCACCGACGGCGCGGTCGTCGTGCCGCAGCCAATGAGCGCGAGCGCGGGCGCGCCGGCGCCGGGCGCGGCGCCCGCCAAGACAGTGGGGCGCTGACGTGATCTCGGCGTTCTTCATCCGGCGTCCGATTGTCGCGATGGTCATCGCGATCGTCACCGTGCTCATCGGCGCGGTGTCGCTCCTGGGGCTGCCCATCGCGCAGTTCCCGCAGATCATCCCGCCGCAGATCAACCTCGCGACCACGTTCACCGGCGCCGACGCGGTGACCATCGAGCAGTCGGTGGCGACGCCGATCGAGCAGTCGGTCAACGGCGTCGACAACATGCTCTACATCCAGTCGACCAACGCCAACGACGGCACGATGAACCAGCGCGTGACGTTCGACGTCGGCACCAACATCGACATCGACAACGTGCTGGTACAGAACCGGTTCTCGCAGGCGCAGACCTTCCTGCCCCAGGACGTCAAGAACTTCGGCGTCACCATCAAGAAGTCGCTCGCGTTCCCACTCATTGTCGTTTCGCTGTACTCGCCCGACGGGCGCTACGACGCCTCGTTCCTCACCAACTACGCGACCATCAACATCAACGACGCGCTCCTGCGCATCAAGGGCATCGGCGACATCCGCAACCTGGGCGCGTCGGACTATGCCATGCGTGTCTGGCTCAAGCCGGACGTGCTCGCGCGCCTGGGCCTGACGGTCATCGACGTCGAGAACGCGGTGCGCGCGCAGAACATCGTCAATCCGGCGGGACAGGTCGGCGCCGAACCGGCGCCGGCCGGGCAGCAGTTCACGTACACCGTTCGCGCGCAGGGACGATTGGTGACGCCCGAGGAGTTCGGCGACGTGATCGTGCGCGAGAACGGCGACGGATCGCTGGTGCGCGTGCGCGACATCGCCAACATCGAGATGGGGTCGCTGAACTACAACCAGGCCGGGTCGTTCAATGGCAAGCCGGCGGGCGTGATCGCGGCGTTCCAGCTGCCGGGGTCGAACGCGCTCGACGTGGCCGCCGCGGTTCGCGCGGCGATGGTCGACCTCAAGAAGCGCTTTCCGCCCGGCATGGACTACGAGGTCTCGCTCGACACCACGGCGCCCGTGAAGGCGGGTATCGAGGAGATCCTCATCACCCTGCTCGAGGCGATCGGGCTGGTCGTGCTGGTCGTCTTCATTTTCCTCCAGAGCTGGCGCGCGACGCTGATCCCGTTGCTCACCGTGCCCGTGTCGCTGGTCGGCGTGTTCGCGTTCTTCCCGATGCTCGGGTTCTCGATCAACACGCTGTCGCTGTTCGCGCTGGTGCTGGCGATTGGTCTGGTCGTCGATGACGCCATCGTCGTGGTCGAGGCGGTCGAGCACCACATCGAGGAGGGGATGTCGCCGCGCGACGCGACCTTCAAGGCGATGTCCGAGGTGCAGGCGCCGGTGATCGGCATCGCCCTCATCCTGGCGGCGGTGTTCATCCCGGTGGCGTTCATGGCCGGCATCACCGGCCGGCTCTACCAGCAGTTCGCGCTGACCATCGCGGTGTCGGTGCTGATCTCGGCGTTCAACGCGCTCACGCTCTCGCCGGCGCTGGCGGCGATGCTGCTGCGGCCGCGGAGACCGGCGCGAGGGCCGTTCGCGCGGCTCGGCGACGGGTTCAACCGCGTGTTCGCGCGCGTGACCAACGGCTACATCCACACCAATGCGCGCCTGGTGCGTAAGCTGGCGATCCCGCTCCTGCTGCTGGTCGGCGTCGGCGTGCTGTCGGCGATGATCGGGCGCAAGCTGCCGTCAGGGTTCGTGCCCGAAGAGGACAACGGCTACGCGATCATCGGCGTGCAGCTGCCCGACGCGGCGTCGCTCCAGCGTACGAAGGCGGTGTTCAAGCAGGTCGAGGAGATCCTCGGGCACACCGAAGGGATCCGCACCTACAACACCGTCGCCGGGTTCAGCTTCTTCACGGGGTCGGCGGCCAGCTACGTCGGCACCGGGTTCATGGGCTTTCAGCCCTGGAAGCTGCGGAATCGGCCCGACCTGACCGCGTCGGCGATCCTGAAAAAGGTGAACGGTCAGTTCGCGCGCATCCCGGGCGCGCGCGTCTTCGCGCTGGCGCCGCCCGCGATCCCCGGCATCAGCGCCGCGGGCGGGTTCAGCATGTTCCTGCAGGATCGGAGCGGCAGCACCGTCGAGTTCCTGGCGCAGAACGTGAAGAAGTTCGTCGACACCGCCCGCAAGCGGCCCGAGCTGCAGAACGTGATCCCCAACTTCTCGCCGTCGGTTCCTCAAGTTTACGTCGACGTCGACAAGGAAAAGGTGATGAAGCAGCAGGTCGCGATCGGCGACGTCTACGCTACGCTGCAGGCGTTTTTGGGCGGCGCTTACGTCAACGACTTCACGCGCTTCTCGCGCCAGTGGAAGGTCTTCGTGCAGGCGTCGCCCGAAAGCCGGCGCGATCCCGACGACCTGAAGGATTTTTACGTGCGCAATGTGCGCGGCGAGATGATGCCGCTGTCGGGGCTGGTGCACGTTCGGAAGGTCACCGGTCCGGAGTATACGGTGCGCTTCAATCTCTACCGCTCGGCGGAGATCATCGGCGCCGCAGCCCCCGGGTACAGCTCGGGCCAGGCCATCGCAGCGCTGGAGCAGGTCGCTGCCGAGACGCTGCCGAACGGCATGGGCTACGCCTGGAATGCGCTCTCGTATCAGGAGAAGGTGTCGCAGGGCGGGACGGCCAAGGTGCTGGGGCTGTCGCTGATCTTCGTCTTCCTGATCCTGGCGGCGCTTTACGAGAGCTGGTCGTTGCCGTTCAGCGTGCTCCTGAGCACGCCCGTCGCGGTGCTGGGCGCGTTCCTCGGGCTGCTCGCGCGCAAGTTCGACCAGAACATCTATGCGCAGATCGGTCTGGTCATGCTCGTGGGTCTGACCGCGAAGAACGCGATCCTGATCGTCGAGTTCGCCAAGGAACGGCTCAACCAGGGAAGACCCCTGATTGATGCCGCGCTCGAGGGCGCGCGGTTGCGCTTGCGGCCCATCTTGATGACGTCCTTTGCGTTCATCTTCGGCTGCTTGCCGCTGTGGGGCGCCGACCGCGCGGGCGCGGCGGCGCGGCGCATGCTCGGGACGACGGTCGTCGCGGGGATGTCGGCGGCGACGTTGCTCGGCATCTTCTTCGTGCCCGCGCTGTTCGTGTTCGTCGAGCGGCTCGCGGGTCACAAGGATGCGCACGCGGTTCCCAGCGCCGGTCCGGGAGCAGACAAGCCACGGCCGGTCGCGGAGCTCGAACGGCCGCGGCATCAAGCGACGGGGGGCGAGTAGGGTGCGGGGGCGCGTGTCGGGGGGGCGGGCCGCTGTCATCTTCATCGGAGTGAGCCTGGGAATCGCGAGCGCGAGCACGTCCGTGCGCGCGCAGCAGCCGGCGCCTGCCCAACCGGCACCTGGGCAGTCGGCCCCAGATCCAGCCCGCGGGCAGCCCGCATCGGCGCCGTCTCTCCGGCGCGTGACCTGGCAGGAGGCCCTGGATCTCGCGGTCGCGCGCAATCCGTCGGCGGCGGTCGCGACCCTGGAGATCGCCCGCGCCGAGGGGTTGCTGCACGAGGCGCGCGCCGCCTGGCTGCCGACCCTGTCCGGCAACCTCACGTACGTCCGCCTCAATCAAGCGCGCACTTACCTGGGCGCGGTGATCGCACCGATCAATTCCTGGGACGGCACGCTGCAGCTGAACGTGCCGATCGTCGCGCCGATCGCCTGGGCCAACAGCTGGCACGCCGACGACAATCGGAGGATCGCGGAAGCCAACAGCGACGACATCCACCGCCAGATCGCGACCGCGGTCGGCCGAACGTACTTGACGGTGCTCCTGTCGCACCGCGAGCTGGAGGTCGCGGCACGCGCCCGCGACAATGCGCGCGCGCACTACGAGTACGCGCACACGCGCTTGATGACCGGCCTCGGCAACGGCGTCGACGATGCGCGCGCCGAGCAGGAGCTGCGTACCGACGAGGCGCAGCTGAAGAGCGCCGAGACCGCGCTCGTGCGCTCGCAGAACGCGCTGGCGGTGCTGCTGTCCGAGGAGGAGCTGATCGACGCCGCCGATGACGTCGCTTTGGCCGGGCCGCCGGACCCGCAGTCGGCGATCGATCACGCCCGGCAGAGCCGCGCCGATGTGCGCTTGCTGCAGGCGCACCGGGCCGCCACCGAAAATCTGCGCCATGACGAGTGGGTCTACTACGCGCCGACGCTGCTCGCGCAGGTGCAGGCGTTCAGGGAGACCCAGACGCCGCAGTTACCCGGCAGCGGATGGCAGGCGGCGGTCGTGCTGTCGATCCCGTTCTACGATGGCGGCGCGCGCTACGGCATCCACAAGGAGCACAAGGCGAGTGACGACGAGGCGCGCGTGCAGCTGGAGGCGTCATTGCGCCAGGTCGGCGTGGACGTGCGCAGCGCCTTCCGCGTGGTTGAGAACACCGACGAGGGCCTGCTGGCGGCGCGCGCCGCCGCGATCGCCGCGCGCACGGCCGCGGCGCTCGCCGACAAGTCGTATCGGGCCGGCGCCAGCACCAACATCGAGGTGGTCGACGCCGAGCGCCGCGCGAGAGACGCGGACACGCAGGTCGCGCTGGCGGAAGACTCGGCGAGACAAGCGCGGCTCGATCTGTTGCTGGCGACGGGGGCGTTTCCGTAGGACCGTCAACGTCAACGTCAACGATCACGTCAACGTTCACGTGAACGATCACGTCAACGTCAACGATCACGATCACGTCAACGATCACGGTAGCGGTCCCGTTCACGTGCACGTCAACGATCACGGGGGCGATCACGTTCACGGGGATCGGGAAGCCATGCAACCGCGCACGCTCCTCTTCCAAATTCTTCTGGTTTCCTCGCCTCCGTCCGCGGGGAGAGGGGTCGGCGGGCGTCGCGACTCGCAAGGTTCGCCCTCTCCCTAACCCTCCCCCGCAGACGGGGGAGGGGACCGGAGCTCACGTCGGCTTCCGGCCCGATCCCCGTGAACGTGATCGGCCCCGTGATCGTTGACGTGCACGTGAACGGGACCGCTACCGTGATCGTTGACGTGATCGTGATCGTGATCGTGATCGTGATCGTGATCGTGATCGTGATCGTGATCGTGATCGTGATCGTGATCGTGATCGTGATCGTGATCGTGAACGTTGACGTTGACGTTGACGTTGACGTTGACGTTGACGTTGACGTTGACGTTGACGTTGACGTTGACGTTGACGTT
>Ga0265342_10000189_pt1 | contig 68850 bp, 54 predicted proteins | sample 4CB327metaG_FD_203125 | JGI IMG/M metagenome (GOLD analysis project Ga0265342, IMG submission 203125) | Rhizosphere microbial communities from Carex aquatilis grown in University of Washington, Seatle, WA, United States - 4-CB3-27 metaG | ecosystem: Host-associated > Plants > Roots >...
GGGGCGAGGGCGATCGAGACACTTAAATGATTGTCGTCGTCCAGCTCGGCCCCCTTGATCAACAAAGAAGCGCACATATAATAAGCATGCTTATGAGATAATTTGCGAAGACACAGACTCCCATGGAAGCGAATACCCCCAAATTGGGTTTCCTGCTGCACGACGTCGCGCGCCTGTTGCGGAAACGGTTCGAGCAGAACGCGCGCGGCTCCGGTCTAACGCGATCGCAATGGCAGGTTCTCGCCTATCTCTCCCAAAACGACGGCATCAACCAGAGCGGCTTGGCGGAGCTGCTTGACGTGGAGCCCATCACGCTCGGGCGCATTGTCGACAAGCTCGAGACACTCGGCCTGCTGGAACGATATCCGCATCCGACCGACCGGCGCATCCACCTGCTTCGTCTGACGCCCGCCGCGCACCCGAAACTGATGCAATTGCATGCGCTTGGAGACATCACGCGCGGCGAAGCCCTGGCCGGCGTTACCGAAGCCGATCGGACGCGCCTGTTGAAGACCCTGCAGGCTCTCAAGGCCAATCTGACCGACGCCTGCGGCGCCCCGGCTGCAGAACGAGATCAAGCCAGTGCCAAGTAACAAGTGTTAGATCATGACAAATCCCAACAATACCGACCCGAACGGACGCGCCGACGATCGGCCCAATGCCGAGAGTGCGCCCGGCGACAAAGTGCTTCGCCTCGCCCCCGCGTCCGGAGCACGACAACCACGGCGTCGTTTTACGCGGCGGCAGATGCTTTTCGCGCTGTTGCCGGTCCTGTTGCTGATCGGGGTTTATTTTTACGTGACCGGCGGCGCCGTGATGTCGACGGATAATGCCTATGTGCAGGCGGACATGGTCGGCGTGAGCACGGATGTCTCAGGGATCGTCAAAGAAGTCGACGTGCACGATAACCAGGTCGTCGCGGCCGGTGATGTTCTGTTCAAACTCGACGATCTGCCGTTTCGCCTGACGCTCGCGCGAGCCGACGCGCAAGTCGGCAACACGCGCAATGATCTTCTGGCGCTGCAGACCAGCTACCGGAACATGCAGGCGCAGATCCAACAAGCGACAATCGATGTCGATTACTACAACGTCAATTTCAAGCGTCAGCAGGGCCTCGCCGCCGTCAACTCGACGCCCCAGGTCGCGCTCGACGATTCACGGCATAATCTGCAGGGTGCGCAGCAGCGGCTTGCATCACTGACCCAGCAGCTCGCCGGCATTGCCGCCAATCTCAATGGCGCGCCCGATGCTCCGGTCGAGGACCATCCCCGCTACAAGGACATGGTGGCCGCCCGCGACGAGGCGGCGCGCCAGCTTTCACACACGATCGTGCGGGCGCCATTCCCGGGGATCGCAACGAACGTGCCGGCGTTGCAACCCGGCCAGTATCTTGCGGCCGCCGCAACCGCCTTCAATATCGTCTCGACCGATCACGTGTGGGTGCAGGCGAGCCCAAAGGAGACCGAGCTGACCTATGTCAGACCGGGGCAGAAGGTGACCGTCGAAGTCGACGCCTATCCCGGCCAGCAATGGACGGGGACGGTCGACAGCATCAGCCCCGCCTCGGCATCCAGCTTTTCGCTGTTGCCGGCAGAAAACACCAGCGGCAACTGGGTCAAAGTGGTGCAACGCGTTCCCATGCGCGTCCGTGTCGACAACGCGCCCGGCAAGCCGCCGCTGCGCGTCGGAATGAGCGTGGAACTCGACGTTGACACCGGACACGCACGCGGGCTGCCGCGGTTCCTGAGCGGTCTGTTCGGATCCTCGACCGCGGCCGGAGCCGAACGTGACTGACGCGCCGAAGACTGCATCGGTGATCAATCGACCCGCGATTACGGCCTGCATCATTCTCGCCGTCATCATGCAGGCGCTCGATACAACCATCGCCAACGTCGCCCTGCCCTACATGCAAGGAAGCGTGTCGGCGAGCGCCGACCAGATCAACTGGGTGTTGACCTCCTATATCGTCGCCGCGGCGATCATGACCCCACCGTCCGGCTTTCTGGCCAACCGGTTCGGACGCAAGCGCGTGCTGATGGTGGCGATTGTCGGATTCGTGGTGGCGTCGGTGTTGTGCGGCATGGCGCAATCCCTGTTCGAGATCGTCGCCTTCCGATTTCTGCAGGGATTTTTCGGCGCGGCGCTGGTGCCGATCGCGCAATCGATCCTGCTCGACATTTACACGCCGGAGGAGCGCGGATCAGCGATGGCGATCTTCGGGGTGTCGGTCATGGTCGGGCCCGTGCTCGGACCGGTGATCGGCGGCTGGCTGACGGATCAATTCAGTTGGCGATGGGTGTTCTATATCAACGTGCCGCTGGGAGCGCTGGCGTTCGCGGGCGTGTCCTACTACATGCGCGAGACCAAACTGAACGTCGGCGCAAAACTCGACTGGCTTGGATTTGGCAGCCTGAGCATCGCCATTGGCGCCACGCAGATGTTTCTGGATCGCGGCGCGCAATTGGACTGGTTCTCCTCATTGGAGATTCTGACCGAGGCAACCATTGCCGCCTCGGCCATTTACATATTCCTGGTTCACACCTTCACGGCACCCCGTTCCTTCGTCAATCCGCGGCTGTTTCTCGATCGTAATTTTTCGGTCGGGATGCTGTTCATTTTTATCGTCGGGATCACCTATCTGGCGTCACTGGCATTGATGACGCCCTACTTGCAAACTCTGATGGGTTATCCGGTGGTGACGGCCGGACTGGTGATGGGTCCACGCGGCATGGGCACCATGGTGTCCATGCTGCTGGTCGGCCGCCTGATCGGGCTTGTCGATATCCGTTTGCTGCTGGTGACAGGGCTGCTGTTGACCGCCTGGGCGATGTACGACATGACGGGCTGGACGCCAAACGTGTCGGAGTGGACGATCGCGGTCACCGGATTCATTCAAGGTGCGGGCCTTGGTTTTTTGTTCGTACCGCTGACGACCGTGACCTTTGCCACGCTCTCCCCGGAACAGCGCTCAGACGCGACCGGTCTTTATAATCTGTCGCGCAACGTCGGTTCGAGCGTCGGGATCTCGGTGGTTTCGTATCTGCTGATCCGAAACGGTCAAATCAATCACGCCACCATCGCAAGCCATGTTACCGCCTTCAATCATGCGTTCAACAACGCCGCAGTATTGCAGGCTTTCAGCCCGTGGCGGGCAAGCGGACGGGCTGCGCTCGATCTGGTCATCCAGACTCAGGCTTCGATCATCAGCTATATCGACGACTTCAAATTGATGATGATCCTTTCCCTGGCCGTCACTCCATTGGTGCTGTTGCTGCGCCGCGCGCCAAAGCCCGCTGCGAGCGATCATGCCATGGTGATGGAGTAAGGTTCAGGCAGGCGAGCTCGGCGCGGGGCGGTGTCCGTCTCAAACTCAGCACCTACATACCGAAGTAGCGCCCTACCAATCCGATCGACCATCTAACGACAAATTCACGCGCGAACGACTGCAAATTTGGACGGTTGACGATGAACGGCGGCGAATGTCGCGGCGCTTGCCTGGAAGGACATTGCTTATGACGGCTAGGATTGAGGATTACGGACTGATCGGCGATTGCGAGACCGCCGCCCTCGTATCCAAGGACGGCTCGATCGATTGGCTGTGTTGGCCGCGGTTTGACTCCGGCGCGTGTTTCGCCGCCCTGCTCGGAGACGCCAATAACGGCCGTTGGCGCATCGCACCGATCGGCAACGACGCGCGTATCACCCGCCGCTACAGACCCAACACGCTGATCCTGGAAACCACGTTCGTCACAACTGACGGCGAAGTCACGGTGATCGACTTCTTGCCCCTGCGCGGGCATGCCAGACATCTCGTGCGCCTCATTGTCGGCAAGCGCGGCGCCGTACCGATGAAGAGCGAGTTGATCATCCGTTTCGACTACGGCGCCTCTGTTCCGTGGGTGAGGAAGACGGCATCCGGAGATCGTCTCGCCATTTCCGGTACCGAGTTCGGAGATCTTCTCGCCGTTTCCGGTCCCGACATGCTGGTCCTGCGCACGCCGGTCGAGCAACGGGGCGAACAGCTAACGACGGTCGGGGAATTCACGGTTTCCGCCGGGCAGACCGTTCCTTTCGTTCTCATGCACGCGCCGTCACATCTTCCGGCTCCCGAGCCGGTCGATGCGCAGCAAGCTTTGCAGCAGACGCAGGACTTTTGGGAGCAATGGGCCAGCACCCACAAGCGTACGGGCCGATACGCGGATCCGGTGTCGCGCTCGCTCATTACGTTGAAAGCTCTGACCTATGCGCCGACCGGCGGCATCGTTGCGGCAGCGACCACGTCGCTGCCGGAGTGGATTGGCGGACCTCGCAACTGGGACTACCGATTCTGCTGGCTTCGCGACGCTACACTGACGCTGCTCGCTTTCATGAACGCGGGATATTATGAGGAAGCGCGGTGTTGGCGCGATTGGCTGTTGCGCGCCGCGGCGGGAAGCCCCGCGCAGCTTCAGATCATGTACGGACTTGCCGGCGAGCGGCGGCTCGCCGAATGGGAAGTGCCGTGGCTTCCAGGCTACGAAGGCTCCAAGCCGGTGCGGATCGGCAACGCGGCCTCCGGTCAGCTGCAGATCGACATTTTCGGCGAGGTGATGGATGCGTTGCACCAGGGGCGCGTCGGCGGCTTGGAAAATCTCACCGTTGAATGGGATTTTCAGCTGGCGCTGCTGTCCCACCTTGAAGAGATCTGGTCGTCGCCAGACGACGGCATCTGGGAGGTTCGCGGCGGCGCTCAGCATTTCACCCATTCCAAGGTGATGGCATGGGTCGCGTTCGACCGGGCGATAAAGAGCATGGAGGCGTTCGGGCTGGAAGGGCCGATCGATCATTGGCGTGCGCTGCGCGCCAAGATCCACGCGGAGGTGTGCGACAAAGGCTTCAATCGCAGCATCGGCGCCTTCGTCCAGGCCTACGGATCCGATCAACTGGACGCAAGCACTCTGCTCATTCCCGCGGTCGGCTTCCTGCCGCCGAGCGACGGACGCGTTCGAGCCACGATCGAGGCGGTCGAGCGCAGGCTCATGCCGAATGGATTCGTCCTTCGGTACGACACCCACACCTCAGACGACGGCCTGCCGCATGGAGAGGGCGCATTCCTGGCGTGCAGCTTCTGGATGGCCGACGCCTATATTCTGCTCGGTCGACGTGATGACGCCCGCAAGCTGTACGAGCGACTGTTGTCCTTGCGCAACGATCTCGGCCTGCTGTCGGAAGAGTACGATCCGGCGGCCAAGCGGATGCTGGGCAATTTCCCGCAGGCCTTCTCCCATATCGCCCTGATCAACACGGCCCATAATATCGAACGGGCGGACAAGCCATGCGAGCAGCGTTCCGGGAACGTCGCTCTTACCGAGGCCGCGGAATGACGCGATGCTGCAACGCCGATGCCGAGCGAAAGCCGGGAATGTGATCGTCGGCGCGGCCGGCCGCACGTTCAATCCGGCTTGGCCGTGTTCAGGGAACGAGAACGGCGGCGCCGTCGAAGCGCCCGGCGCGCAGATCAGCAAGCGCCTGGTTGGCTTGGTTGAGCGGATAGCAGGTAGTCTTGGTGACGATGCCGATCTGCGGCACGAGGCGGAGAAAATCAATTCCATCTTTCCGCGTGAGATTGGCGACCGACACGAGCTGCCGTTCCTCCCAGAGCAACCGATAAGGAAAGCGCGGGATGTCGCTCATGTGAATGCCGGCGCAAACGACCCGACCGCCTTTGCGGACCGCCTTCAGCGCGGCCGGCACGAGATCACCGACCGTCGCAAAGATAATCGCGGCATCGAGCGGCTCCGGCGGCATCACGTCGGATCCGCCGGCCCATGTCACGCCGAGGCTCCTGGCAAAGGCCTGCGTGGTCTCGTCGCCCGGCCGGGTGAAAGCGAACACCGACCGGCCCTGCCATCGCGCCACCTGTGCCAGAATGTGGGCGGCAGCGCCGAAGCCGTAGAGCCCCAGGCGCCCGGCTTTGCCGGCAATCACCAATGACCGCCAGCCGATCAGCCCGGCACAGAGCAAAGGCGCGAGCGATACGTCACTGCCCACTTCGCCGAGGGGGAATGCAAACCGCGCGTCGGCGATCGTCGTCGTCGCGAAACCACCGTCGCGGGTGAAGCCGGTGAAGAGGGGATCGTCACACAGATTTTCCCGCTGTTCCAAACAAAAGGTACAGGCGCCGCAGGTGTGACCGAGCCACGGGACGCCGACACGCTCACCGATTCGTAGCCCCTCGACGCTATCCCCGATCGCGTCGATCCGGCCCACGATCTCATGGCCGGGAATGATCGGCAGCTTGGGGTCAGGCAGTTCGCCATCGACGACATGCAGATCCGTGCGGCAGACGCCGCAGGCCGCCACCTGCAGGCGAATCTCGCCTGGTCCCGGTTCCCGATCGGCGAGATCGGTCCATTGCAGCGGGGTCCGCAGCTGCTTCAATACCATTGCGTGCACGGCATTCTCCGATTCCGTGACAACTCCACGGTCCATATCACGCGCCCGAGCGCCGGTGCCCGGCGCAACACCTTCGTTCTAATCCACCGAGACAACGAAACACGCCGGGCAGGCCGTTGACCACGTCTTGGTCCTGCAGACGGCAATCAAAGTCCGATGATTTCGGAAAGTCGGCCGAAACTAAACGGCGGTTTCTGCCGCAACCTTCTTCGTCTGGCCTATTAGCACATGCGCATCCGCCCGGGTGCCGACATCCTTGGCCTGAAAATCGAGAACAACGCGACCGGCCACCTTGCCATGCGCAAGCCGATCGAAGACCTGGTTGATCGACGACAACGGCTGCAGCTCGATATCGGCCTTGACCTTGCCGGCGGCGGCGAAGGCCAACGTTTCCGCCATGTCCTCGCGATTGCCAACGAAGGACCCACGGATAGTGATACAGTTCGCTACTACATTGAAGAGCGGAACCGGGAAGTCGCCGGGCGGCAGCCCGACCAGCACGCACGTGCCGCGCTTTCGGGTCATGCCGACGCCCTGCTTGAAGGCGCTGAGCGAGGGCGCGGTAATCAGCACGCCGTGCGCGCCACCGTTGGTGCCCTTATTGACCGCTTCCTCCGCACCATCATGCGCGGCGTTGGCCACAAGATCGGCGCCCAATGTCTTGGCCAGCGCGAGCTTACCATCGTCGATATCGACTGCGCAGACCTTCAGTCCCATGATCTTGGCATATTGAATGGCAAGGTGTCCGAGACCGCCGGCCCCAGAGATGACGATCCATTCGCCAGCTTTTGCCTCGGTCTCTTTGATGCCCTTATAGGTCGTGATGCCGGCGCAGATGATCGGCGCAGCTTGCTTGGCATCAAGGCCGGCCGGGATATGGGCGACGTAATCGGGATCGGCGATGAGGTACTCGGCAAAGCCGCCATTCCTGGTATAGCCGCCGAACTGCGCCTCGGCGCAGACAGTTTCCCACGCGCTCAGACAGTGCTCACAATGACCGCAGGCCGAGTAGAGCCAGGGCACCCCTACTCGGTCGCCCTCCTTGACGATCGTCACGCCCGCACCGACTGCGGCGACACGGCCGATGGCCTCGTGGCCTGGAATGAACGGGAGTTTCGGCTTGAGCGGCCAGTCGCCGGTCGCCGCATGGAGATCGGTGTGGCACACGCCACACGCCTCGACCTTAACCAGGATCTGGCCCGCCGCAGGCACGGGGATATCCCATTCCTGAAACACCAATGGCTTTCCAAACTGTTCGACAACAGCAGCGTGCATCTTACGGGCCATTGGTCTCTCCTTTGTTGCTCTTGGATTAGCGGGATCGGCTGGGGGTTACGCAGCGGCGGACAATCCGAGCCCTCGCACCGCCTCGATCATTTTCACCAGCACGGCCTGAGCGTCGCCGTAGACCATGTCGCAGTTGTCGCCGTAGAACAGCGCGTTCACGATATCGGCATAGCCTTTGCCCTGGCCGCGCTTAACGACGTAGACCTTCTTCGCATGGTCGGCGTTGAGTATCGGCATGCCGAAGATCGGCGACGATTTGTCGGTCCGCGCGGCCGGATTCACGACGTCATTGGCGCCAATGACCAGTGCCACGTCGGCGTTCGCGAACTCGTCGTTGATGTCCTCTAGCTGGAAGATAAGGTCGTAGGGAACGCCGGCCTCTGCCAGCAGGACGTCCATCTGACCGGGCATCCGCCCAGCCACCGGATGAATGGCGAACTTGACCGTCACCCCCGCCGACTGCAGCAGTTTGACGAATTCATAGAGCTTCTGCTGGCCCTGCGCGACCGCCAGACCGTAGCCGGGCACGATGATGACCTCTTTGGCGTAGCGCATGAAGATACCGGCGTCGCCGGCCTCGACCGGCTTGAGGCTGCCTTTGATGTCGCCGTGCTTTTGCTTGGCGATCGAACCGAAGTTCGTGAAGAGAACATTGCCGACCGAACGATTCATCGCCTTCGCCATGAGCAAAGTCAGCAGCAAGCCGGCGGCACCGACCACCATGCCGGCAATCATCAATGCCGGGTTCTGCAGTACGAAACCCTCAAGGCCGACCGCGAGGCCGGTGAAAGCATTGTAGATTGAGATCACGACCGGCATATCGGCGCCGCCGATCGGAAGCGTCATCAGAACGCCGAAGACCAGCGCACAAGCAAAGAACAAGTAAATCAACGTGGGCATGGCCAGCAGTGGAACTGCGCCGCCCAGTGCTGCGAACACGACGGTGCCGCCGATCGCAAGCGTTGCCAGCATGACCATCGCGTTGAAGGCCTGCTGGCCCCGCACCCGCAACGGCCTTTTGATCACGCCATCGAGCTTGGCCCAAGCAATCAGCGATCCCGACAGCGAGACGGCGCCGATCAGCGCGCCCATCAACGTCACGACGATCTGGGTTACCCCGTCAGCCTTGTTCCCAAGCAACTCCACGGCAGCGATCGCGCCCGCGGCGCCACCGCCCATGCCGTTATACAGCGCCACCATCTGCGGCATCGACGTCATCGCCACCTTCTTGCCGCTCCACCAGGCGGCTCCGGCACCCACGACCAGGGCGATGACGGCAAGAGCGAGATTGACCATCAAGTGTGGTTTCGCCGCAGCGCCGACGCTAAAGGCGTAGAGGAAGCTCGCCAGAACCGCCACCAGCATGCCCACGCCAGCAACGAAAATTCCGGACGGAGCCGTGACCGGCGACGACATGCGCTTGAGGCCGTACATAAAGAGAAAGGCGGCTGCGAGATCGGCCGCGCCAATCGTTAATTGAGGGATCATCGTCAGCATGTCGGTTCCTCAGCTCTTTTTGCGGTGACTGGGCTTCGCGTGACCGTGCTTTGCATGCTTGGTCTGGTGTCCGCTGGTCTGAAACATCGCCAGCATCCGATCGGTGACCGCATAGCCGCCAGCCGCATTGCCGGCCCCAAGCAGCACCGCGAAGAACCCGATCGCCTGCTCTTGCACCGTGCTGGCGTTGAGCAGAGCAAACATCCCTCCGACCACGACAATGCCGTGCACGAAGTTCGAGCCCGACATGAGCGGCGTATGCAGGATCGCTGGTACGTGACCGATGATGACCCAGCCCGCAAATGCGGCGAGCATAAAGATGTAGATGGCAACGAAGCCGCTGATCGACGTCGCAAATTGCATGGCGATCTCCTTCTCCGCTCAAGCCACTTTCGCGGTAAGCTTGGTTGCCGCACGCTTGTCGCCGCTGCCAGGGCTGGCATGGCGCTTGGTTGCATCGTTTATGATTTTGCCGTCATGGGTCAGAACCGTCTTGGCGATCACCTCGTCGTCCCAATCCAACTTGATAACGTTGTCCTTCATCATCAGGGCGAGCAGGTTGAATTGATTCTTGGCGTAGAGTTCGCTGGCATCCTGGCCGAGCAGTGACGGCACGTTCAACGGCGCGACGATCGTCACTTGGCCGATCTCAACCGTCTCGCCCGGTCGTGTGTCCTCGCAATTGCCACCACCCTCGGCGGAGAGGTCGACGATTACTGCACCGGCCTTCATTCCCGCGACCTGAGCCTTGCTGATAAGCTTAGGTGACGGGCGACCGGGAATCGCGGCTGTGGTGATGATGAGGTCGGCCCCCTGAATATGTTTGGTCAGCACCGCGGCCACCTCGGCCTTCTCCTCCGCGCTAAGCTCGCGCGCATATCCGCCTTTGCCGCGGGCGTCCACGCCGGTTTCGACAAAGGCCGCACCCAAAGACAGCGCTTGCTCCTGGGTTTCCGGGCGCACGTCATAGCCCTCAACGACCGCGCCCAAACGATGGGCGGTGGCGATCGCCTCAAGGCCTGCGACACCGAGGCCCATCACCAGGACTTTGGCCGGCCCGATCGCGCCGGCTGCGGTCGTAATCTTCGGGAGGATACGTGCGAGATGGGTCGCACCGAGCTGCACGGCGTAATAGCCCGCCAGCGCGGACTGACTCGATAGCGCGTCCATCGACTGGGCGCGGGTGATACGCGGGATCGTCTCCATGGCGAAGCAGGTGATTTTCTTCTCCAGCAGCCGTTTCACCAGAGCCGGCTGATGACCGGCGTAGATGAAGCAGATGAGGATGGCGCCTTCTTTCATGGCGTCGACGACATCCAGCGCAGGCGGCTGGACGGCGAGGACCACATCGGCGTCGACGACCAATTGCTTACGGTCTGCTATGAACGCCACATCTTTGAACGCGGCGTCGGTCAGCTTGATCGCGAGAGCGGCGCCCGCCTGCATGTGCAGTTTAGCACCCAGCTTGATCAGCTTGGGCACCACCGACGGCACCAGAGCGACGCGCCGTTCATGCGGTTGTGTTTCCTTGAGGACGGCGACGTTGACATACATGAGGCACTCCGCTGATCGCATCAACCATGGTATCCGGCCCCGCGCTCGCGCCGCGGACAGCTAACATTCGCACGCGCTTCCGCGTGACGTCGCTCAGGCAGCGTTGCCTCGCGCCTGATCCGAAAAATCGGCACCTCGAGCAACCGCCTCCCAGGACGAGAACTCCTTGCGCAACTCGTCGAGTTTGGCGACGGCGCCGTCATAAGCAGCGTTGCCGAGCAGCAGACGGTGCGGCGGGTTCGGCGCCTCGACCGCCTTGACGATGGCGTGGACCGCGCGAACCGGATCGCCAGCTTGCTTGCCGGAAATGGCACGCACCTCCGCGCGCCAAGCACCCGCTGTCGCGGCATAATCATCAATTTGCTGGTGGCTTTCGCTCGCGGAACGCCCGGCCCAATCGGTACGGAAACCACTCGGCTCGACCAGCATCACCCTGATGCCCAGCGGTTCCACCTCCTGCCAAAGCGCCTCGGACAAGCCTTCGACGGCAAATTTCGTCGCGTTGTAATAACCGACAGCCGGGAACGACCGCAGCCCGCCGATGGATGAGAAATTGACGACGAAGCCTTTTCTGCGTTTGCGCATTCCTGGCAGCGCCGCATGGATCATCCGGCTCAGGCCGAAGAAGTTGATCTCGAACATTCGGCGGATCTGCGCCTCTTCGCTCTCCTCGACCGCGGCGAAGTAGCCGATGCCGGCGTTGTTGACGAGGACATCGATGCGCCCGAATTCGTCCTCGGCCGCCTTGACGGCCGAATCGACCTGACCCTTATCGGTAACGTCGAGTGCAAGCACCAAGGCGTCTCCAGAAGCTGCCAGTTCTCTGACCGCGGTGGGATTGCGTGCCGTGACAACCACACGGTAGCCGCGCTGGAGAACGTATTTGGCGAGCTCGCGCCCGAAGCCGGTCGAGCTGCCGGTGATGAACCACACCGGCTGTGCTTCGATCGGCGTCTTGTTGCTGTTTGCTACCATGATCTTATCTCCTTGAGGGGCTGCGAAAGAAGCGGCGAGGTCGCTGCGCCGACTGCATCATCAGCGGATGAAATCCTCATGCAAACGCCTTGATGACGGAGTCGACCTTGACCTTGATCGATTTGTCGTTGGCCGTGATCGGCGTGACCTGACGATCGACTCCGAGCAGCTGATAGACAACCGTTTGGGCAACCCTGACGGAATATTCGACGGTGAAGACGACGTCGACGGGGATCTCGACGAACTGGCTGATCATGGCGAAGTTCTTGATGTTTGCAGGAATAGGCGCCGGACGATCGCCTTTTGCCCGCGGCATGAACATGCTGGTGATGTACGGCATGCGACACGGAATGCAGATCGCGGTTTCAACCGTGGCCGGATCGAGATTGAGATGCCCGCACAGCTCGGTCAGGATCTCCTTGCCGGAACACTGGGCCAGTGGTTTGGCGACGAAGTTGCCGATGCGGTCGGGATGCAGCGCGTAGCCCCACAAGACTTGGACATCCGCGGGCTGATCGGGAAAATGAGGCTGATGGTACAGAACGATCGACATCAACCAGGTCGATTCGAACAACGTCACCAATCCGCCGATCCCGGCCTGATTACCGCTGAACGTCTCCATGTGGTCAAAAAAGGCTGTGTCCTTCAGGGTCACGGTGAACGAATGCCAGTAGGATTCCGATATATGCGAATTGAACGCCGCCGGTCTTCCGAATTCGGGGCGGCCCTCGGCGAGTTTTTCCCACAACCTCCAGCCGCCGCTGTCGGCCTTGGTCAGCGCTTCGGGTGGACTCGACATCGTGCCAAAGCTCGAGGCATCGACCATCGACCCGTTCTGTAAAAACACCAGATCTCCGGCATCGACCGGTACGTTTTGAGCTTTCCCATCGCGGCTGCAGTTGAAGCTCGCGATCACCAGTGTTTCGCCCTCGTTGCCGAGCGTAAAATCCGTCACCGTGCAGTCCCTGACGAAATGCACGCCATTGGCCTCGAGCCAGGCCAGCAGCGGCCGCACCAGGGAATCATACTGGTTGTATTTCGTGCGCTTCACGCCGGCGAGGGTCTCGATCCGCGTAAACTCGAGCATGAAGCGGTGAAGGTACCGTTTGAATTCCACGGCGCTGTGCCACGGCTGAAAGGCAAACGTCGTCTGCCACATGAACCAGAAGTTCGTGCGGAAGAACGGCGGCGACAGCCATTCGGTAATGCGATCGGATCCTAATTCGTCCTCGCTGGCTTCGGCAATTTTGACCAGTTCGACCCGATCGGACATCGTGAAACCCATCGTCGTCACATCAGTTCTGTGACAATTCCGATCGACCAGCCGAGCCTGCGCGTGCGGAACATGTTGCTTATTGAATGCCATTGTCTCGTCGAAAACCGATGTTGGCGGGTTCTCCAGCGATGGAATGGTTTTGAAAAGATCCCAGACGCATTCGTAGTTGTCGGACGTCAACATCCGTCCACCGCGGAGCCGGTAGCCGTCGATCGCGTTACCGGCCCCGTCAAGGGCTCCGCCCAGGACACCCATCGCCTCATAGATCGTGATATTGCCTCCGGGAACGTTTGCGTCCCGGATCATGAATGCGGCCGCCGCGAGGGACCCGATGCCGCCACCGACAAAGTGAGCTTTAACAATTGCCGTGTTTGCAGCTATTTCTGTCATTCCGAATTCCTTAGTCTTGTTTTTGCAATCTTGTTTTTGCAGTGTTGTTTTGGCGAAGTCCTCAGGCGTCTGAAGGCCGGCAGCGACGCCTAGACGGGCGCCTCGGCGGATACGTAACGCACCAATTTTTTGTTCACGAACTCCTGAATCCCCATGTCGCCGAGCTCGCGCCCGTAACCGGAGTTCTTGATGCCGCCGAACGGCAGCTCGGCATCGGACCAGCTGATGTTGTTGATGAACATCATGCCGGTATCGATGCGACTGGCGACCCGCTTGCCGCGCGCCAGGTCCTTGGTGAAGACGGCGCCGCCCAAGCCGAAGTCGGAATCGTTAGCGAGCGCGATGGCCGCCTCTTCGTCCTTGACCGGGAAGAACATCGCGACCGGGCCGAAGAACTCATCTCTGAAGGCGGGATTGTCCGGCTTGACGTCGGTGAGGATCGTGGGCTGCATGAACGAACCCGGACGGTCGACCCGCTTGCCACCCATCAGAACCTTTGCCCCGTGCGCGACTGCGGTATCGACCTGCTTCAACAGATCGACCAAGGCGGATTCCGTGGACAACGGACCCAGTGTCGTCTTTTCGTCCAAGGGATCGCCGGCCTTGAGGGCTGCGAGCGCCGCCTGAAACTTCTCCAAGAACTTGTCCGCGAGCTTCTCGACGACGATGAACCGTTTCGCCGCACAGCAGGTTTGTCCGGTATTGTACATCCGCCCCCAGACCGCCCACTTAATGGTGTGTTCGAGATCAGCGTCTTCGAGAACGATAAACGCATCGCTGCCGCCGAGCTCCATCGAGGATGGCTTGAGGTTCTGCCCGGCCCGCGACGCTATGCTCCTTCCGGCCGCAACGCTGCCGGTCAGTGCCACGCCCTTGATCCGCGGATCATCGATGAGGTCGTCCGACTGATCGTGCGAAATCAAAAGATTGGTGTACAGCCCAACTGGCGCGCCGGCTTCAATCCACAGACTCTCAAAGGCGATCGCACACTGCGGTACGCAACCGGCGTGTTTCACCAGCAAGACGTTGCCGGCCATCAGATGCGGACCTGCGACCCGGGCGAGCTGGTAATAGGGAAAATTCCAAGGCTCCACACCAAAAATCACGCCGATGGGATTGCTTTCCATGTGCCCCTCGCCCAGGGTCGGATGCAATTCAACGTCGGCCAGGAAGCGCTCCGCGTTCTTGGCGTAATATCCGAGGATCGTCGAACTGAATTCCACTTCCCCTCTCGCCTCGCCGATGCGCTTGCCCATCTCCAACGTCATGGTGTGGGCGAGTTCCTCAACCTTCTGGTGCATCAGATCGGCGGCTTTGGCGACGATCACCGCCCGCTCGGCATAAGTCTTGAGTTTCCAGGTCTTGAAGCATTTCTCCGCCGTGGACAGTTTCTCTTCGAGCTGCTTGTCGGTAAGTTCATCGAACTTCTTCAGCAGCTTGCCGGTGGCAGGATTGAGACTCTGATAGGCCATGATCTCGGTTTCCTTGTTGTGCGGTTGTCGAATAAATTATCGCTACGCCTCGATGATCACCTTGAGCGCTTTTGACTTTGCTGCGTTCGCAAAGGTCTCGTAGGCATCCAGAATGCGGTCGAGCTTGAAGCGATGGGTAATCAGGCGCTTGGGATCGATCTTGTGGGATCCGACCGTCTTGAACAGCATCGGGATGGTGACGGTGTCGACCAGCCGCGTGGTAATGGAAATATTGCGATCCCAAAGGCTCTCCAGATGGAGATCCACTTTTTTTCCGTGCACCCCGATATTGGCGATGGTGCCGCCAGGCGCGACGATGTTTCCGCACAGCTCGAAGGTGGCCGGAATACCCACCGCCTCGATCGCCGTGTCGACGCCGCGTTTGTCCGTCATCTTCATGACGGTCTCGACGGCCTTGCCGTCGGAACTGTTGACAATTGACGTGGCACCGAAGCGCTTGGCAACGTCAAGGCGATTGTCGTCGAGATCGATCATGATGATCTCTGCCGGCGAATAGAACTGCGCGGTAAGCAACGCTGCGAGCCCGATCGGCCCCGAGCCGACGATCGCCACGGTGCTCCCCGGCTGAACCTTGCCGTTGAGTACGCCGCATTCGAAACCTGTCGGCAGAATGTCGCTCAGCATCACCAGCGCTTCGTCGTCCGCGCCGTCGGGAATAGGATAGAGGCTTGTGTCCGCAAAGGGGGTGCGGACGAATTCCGCCTGTGTGCCGTCGATGCGGTTGCCAAGAATCCAGCCGCCACTGGTGCAATGCGAGTACATTTGCTTGCGGCAATAAACGCATTTTCCGCAAGCGCTGACACAGGAGATCAGAACGTGGTCACCCGGCTTGAACGCAGTCACCGCCGGACCCACCTTGTCGATGACGCCGACACCCTCGTGACCGAGAATACGGCCAGGCAGGCAGGTTGCGACGTCACCTTTGAGGATGTGCAGGTCGGTGCCGCAAATCGTTGTTTTCGTTATCTTGACGATCGCGTCTGTCGGCGCCGTGATGTCCGGCTTGGGACGATTTTCCAGGGCTTTCTTGCCCGGCCCCAGATAAACGAGAGCCTTCATGGTCGCTGATACCGTGGCGCGATCGCGCGTTGCCGGTTCTAGTAATGTCGTGGGAGTCATCGGCTTTCGCCTTTCAAGTCGGTTGGTTGCAGGTCAGCAGATTTGGACCACGACCGAATGCTCGTGCCCTGATGTTCAGCCGCCGCCCATCTCGACAGCGTCTTCGTGATGGTTTTCGGCCTTGCTGTGCGCGGCGCTTGAGATGGCTTATTTTGATATTGATTTGTATCGCTTGTGCGAATGTTTAGGCCAAGCCGAAGCCTAAAATGGATAACAGTGTCGGGCATTGCGCGTCTGCCAACTCGGGCTGACGCCAATGGTTCCGCGATCGGGGAGCTATTAGCGGTTCGTGCTCATCCAACGGCTGCCAAATCAGCTCCTTGAATGGTCGAAGGTTGAGAAGATCTTCTGATCGCGTTATCAACTCCGAAAGTGAGCAATTTTATACAGACGCGCTACCCACGTTGCTTCAACCTCGGGCATTGGCACTGACGCGCGCGAACGCGGCTCGGTCTCCCCTCAGCAATGCTTGGCATCGAGCCTCGTCTGCGATCCGGTGGACGCCGAGGTCCGAGGGTCCCTCGGCACAATCGTGCAATCCAGGTCTTCAACCATATTCGGTGAAGCTCACTTTTTCCGCGCGAGGTCGTCGACTTGCCGACGTGCGGAGGCAAACGCTTCTTTAACCGCCACCTCAACGTGCTCATACCGCGCATCGTCCGATGGCGTATGATCCACGACAATGTTTTGGTGTGGGGGAACGGTAACCCAGATGCGAACCTGGAAGCCCGTGCCGTGATGATGTTTGTCGCTTGGCGCGACCACCGCGACGCGGCAACCGATGATACGGTCATTGTGCAGTTCCAGTCGCTCTGCTTCTCGTTCGATTTCGGCGCGTATAGCAGCCGACGGCTCGCATCCTTCGAAGGTCACTTGCAAAGGGGTCTGCATGACGGCCTTTCGGTATTCGTGGCACTACCCGCAGGGAAACGCGGGACTGCTCGAAAAGTTGCAACCGGCGATCGCTTCGTTGACGTGTTCGGTCCGCAATCCTGCCTCACGGGAGCGCGGGCTGTTGCGTGTTTGATTCAAATCATTGGGTCATTTGCTCTTGTGAGGCCTTACCCACTCATTCACTCTGTCGAGGATTAATGTCAGTATCAGCGGCGCGCCCCATCGCATGGGGAGCCACGATAATTAAAGCGATTCAGGAGACGGGACCGTGGCGATCTTGTCCGCAGGAACCGCGTTACCTGCAATGTCGGCCAGCGGCACCGAACCGACGTGCGGAACCGCCTGGCGACCGGCGAGGCCGACGCTCCGCTGGAGACATTCGGCTCGAACGCAATGGCTGATGCGAGCCTACATCGGCTTCGCATGGTGTTCGAAACGCATTTGGCTCCCATCCCCTGGATGCTCCAGGCCGCCATCCTGCGCGAAATGGTGCTCGGAAGATATTTCGAGGGTGCGATCGTCGCCGCTCTCCTTTGCTGTCGTTCTGGACCTCGTCAAAGTTCCTACATTCGCGCGTCTCGGGCTGCCTCGTGTCGTGGGAGCCGAAGCTACACCTTCTGTTGGTATCGCTGAAAGGTTAGACATGAAAATTAATTCAAAGGATTTTCGCGTACAGGAAGGAGAAACGGTCGATCTCAAGAAATGGCCGACGAAGGTTGATCCCGTCTACACTTCGAAAGACAAGTATAAGAAGGTCTTAGAGGACCACGTTACGCAGCTCAGTTCGCAACAGCAGCTTCTCTATTCATCCAATCGTTATGCCGTGCTGGTGATCTTTCAGGCGATGGATGCCGCGGGAAAAGACGGCGCGATCAAGCATGTGATGTCCGGGGTCAATCCGCAGGGCTGCCAGGTGTTCAGCTTCAAACATCCGAGCGCCGTCGAGTTGCAACATGATTTTCTCTGGCGTACGACCCGCGATCTACCGGAACGCGGTCGGATCGGCATCTTCAACCGTTCCTACTACGAAGAGGTTTTGATTGCCCGCGTGCATCCTGAGATCCTCCGCAGCGAGACGATCCCCGACACACCGCATCACCGCAAGAAGATCTGGCACGAGCGCTATCGTTCGATCGTGAATTTGGAAAGGCACCTGCACGACAACGGAACCCGCATCATCAAATTCTACCTCCACCTCTCGAAGGAGGAGCAGCGAAAACGCTTTCTCGCGCGCATCGATGATCCGGAACGAAACTGGAAATTCAGCACCGCGGATATCGCGGAGCGAAAATTCTGGAAGCCCTACATGAAGGCCTATGAGGAATGTCTCGAGGCGACCACCACCCGGGACGCGCCCTGGCACGTCGTCCCCGCCGACGACAAGGAAAATGCCCGACTGATCGTCTCCCAAATTATCCTCGATGCGCTTGAGGAGCTCAAGATGACGTATCCCAAGACGAGCGCGAAGCGCCTGAAGGAATTGCAGGCGATCCGCAAGCAGCTCGTCAAGTGACGCCGTGAGCGCAGATCAGCTTTAGGCAGCTTGTCATTTCGCCGTCTTGGCTCTGCCGCTGACATCCGGAACCTCTTCACCGAGCGCAGTCGCCAGATCAATCTGGTGGTCCTGCTCGTCCACGAGGATCTGGCGAATCTGCTCCGCCATCGCGAACTCGCCGAGCGCTTCGCATTGGCGAACCCTGTCGCGATAATTCCGGATCGTCTCGTTCTCGTTTTCCAGATCGAAGCGAAGCATCTCCCTGGCATTTTCCGACGTCCGCACCGGCTTGGCGGTCACGGTCGGCATTTTGCCGAGATAGTCGATTTGCCGCGAAATGATCAGGGCGTGCTTCAGCTCCTCGCCCGCATGCACCTCAAGTTGGGCAGCGATGCTCATGAACTCCGCTCCCTTCAACACCTGGGAATAGACCACGTAAGAGATGATGGCCTGATATTCCCGCGACAGGTCTTCATTCAGCAGCTTGGCGAGCTGATCCCGGGAAATGTCCTGTTCGTCCGCACCTGATTTCTGCGTAGTCATTGACGTTCTCCTCTGAAATGAACCGGTTCAGCTCCACACAATATCGTTTTTTCGATGCGAGCGAACACTTTCGCATCTATGAGCCGGACAAAATCGCAGCCGACCTGCGGCCCGCTCTGCCGAACATAGGTGCCCTGCAACATATCATCCGGCGCCGCCTGACCATCCTCACGCGCTCCACTGCCAATCCCGCACCTCCGGCATGTCGTCGCCGTGCTCGCTGACATAGAGCTTATGATGCTCCATCGTCGTCCAGTAACGGCTCCTCGCCTTCTCTACTTCATCGCGCAATCGCGGAATCCGCGTGATGGCGTCAAGCGCCAGTTGATAGCGGTCGAGATTATTCAAAACGACCATGTCGAAGGGCGTCGTGGTCGTGCCCTCCTCTTTGTAGCCGCGCACGTGGATGTTGTCGTGATTATGCCGTCGGTAGGTCAGCTTGTGGACGACCGCCGGATAGCCATGAAAGGCGAAGATCACCGGCTTATCGGTCGTGAACAATTCATCAAAATCCCGATCTTCCAAGCCATGCGGATGTTCCGACTGGGGCTGCAACACCATCAGATCCACCACATTGACGACCCGGATGCGGATGTCCGGAACATAGTCGCGCAGGAGGGTGACGGCGGCGAGCGTCTCCAGCGTCGGCACATCGCCGGCGCAGGCCATGACCACGTCGGGATCCCCGTCCTCGTTGCTGGCCCATGGCCAGATGCCGACACCGACAGTGCAATGGCGAACCGCGGCGTCGATATCGAGCCACTGCCACTCCGGCTGCTTGCCGGCGATGATCAGGTTGATGTAGTTGCGGCTGCGCAGACAATGATCCGCGACCGACAGCAGGCAGTTTGCGTCCGGCGGCAGATAGATGCGGACAGTATCTGCTTTCTTGTTCGCGAGATGGTCAATGAAGCCGGGATCCTGGTGCGAGAAACCGTTGTGATCCTGGCGCCAGACGTGCGACGTGAGCAGGTAGTTCAGTGATGCGATCGGCTTGCGCCAGGGAATTGTTTTGGTCGTCTTCAGCCATTTCGCATGTTGATTGACCATGGAATCGATAACGTGGACGAAGGCTTCGTAGCAGGAAAATAGCCCGTGGCGGCCGGTGAGCAAATAGCCTTCGAGCCAGCCCTCGCACAGATGCTCGCTCAGCACCTCCATTACCCTGCCATCGACGCTGAGATCGGTGTCGACCGCTTCAGTAGTCCCCATCCACTCCTTGCCGGAGACTTCATAGACCGCTTCCAACCGATTCGATGCGGTTTCATCTGGTCCGAAAAGTCGGAAATTTCTCTTGTCGAGATTGAACTTCATCACGTCGCGCAGGAATTCACCAAGGATCCGCGTCGATTCCGCCTCGACGCTGCCGGGCTTGAAGACGGCGACGGCGTAGTCCTGGAAGTGCGGCATCGCCAGCGGCTGCAACAATTCGCCGCCATTGGCGTGCGGGTTCATGCTCATGCGACGGTGCCCGGTGGGCGCCAGGGCTGCGAACGCATCGCGGAATTTGCCGGTATCGTCGAACAATTCGTGCGGCCGGTAACTCTTCATCCAATCTTCAAGTTGCCTGACATGGTCGGGGTTCTCGAAGTGCGCAATCGGGACTTGATGGGCCCGCCAGGTTCCCTCTACCGGCTTGCCGTCGACGAATTTGGGCCCGGTCCAGCCTTTTGGGGTGCGGAACACGATCATCGGCCAGCGCGGCCGCTTGACCTTGTCCGGAGCAGAGCGCGCCGTGGCCTGAATTTTGTGGATCTCGGCAACGACAACGTCGAGCGTGCCGGCGAGACTCTGATGCACCGCGGACGGGACGTCGCCTTCGACGAAATGCGGCTCATAGCCGTAGCCGCGGATCAGGTCGGTCAATTCCTGGCGGCTGATACGGGCGAGCACGGTCGGATTGGCGATCTTGAACCCGTTGAGATGAAGGATCGGAAGCACCGCGCCGTCACGCACAGGATTGAGAAACTTGTTGGAGTGCCAACTCGTGGCCAGCGCACCGGTTTCCGCCTCGCCGTCGCCGATGATGCAGGCGACGATCAGATCCGGATTGTCGAACGCCGCGCCGTAGGCATGGACCAGGCTGTAGCCGAGTTCGCCGCCTTCGTGGATCGACCCGGGCGTTTCCGGCGCGACGTGACTCGGAATACCGTAGGGCCAGGAGAATTGCCGAAACAACCGCAGCAAACCGCCTCTGCTGCGCTCGATATTGGGATATCGCTCGGTATACGACCCTTCGAGATAGCTGTGTGCCACCAGCCCCGGACCGCCATGACCGGGTCCGATGACGTACATCATGTTCAGATCATGCGCTTTAATCAGTCGGTTGAGATGGACATAAAGGAAATTGATTCCAGTGGTGGTGCCCCAGTGGCCCAGTAGACGCGGCTTGATGTGCTTGAGCTCCAGAGGAGCCTCCAGCAGGGGATTGTCCTGCAGATAGATCTGGCCGACGGTGAGGTAATTCGCAGCGCGCCAATAGGCGTCCATTTTCGCCAGCAGATCGTCCGACAGCGGACCAGGCGCGGGGATTTTGACCGGTTTGTTCATGCGGTGGGCTCCGACGATCTCAAAACCGTAGCCGCGGAATGCGCCACGACTTCGTCGACGTTCAATTCCGACAAAATCCGCGCCACGATCTCGCGCGGCAGCGGCTCAATCGAAACCACAATCGGATTCTCGTCCGCTCCCGGTTCCTCCAATGCTTCGAATTGGCTGTGGAGAAGGCTTTGCGGCATGAAATGTTCGTGGCGGGTCGCGATGCGGCGCGCGATCAAGGTCTCGCTGCCCTTGAGATAGACCAGACGGACGTCGCCGCGGTCACCGATCAGAATATCCCGGTAACGGCGCTTCAAAGCCGAGCACGGGATCACGCCGTGTCCGCCCGCACGACGCGTCTGGTCAATCCAGGCGGCGATTGCGCGCAACCACGGCCAGCGATCCTCATCGGTGAGCGGAATGCCGCTATGCATCTTGTCGACGTTGGACGCCGGATGAAACCAATCGGCATCCTCGAACTCCCAGTGCAGACGCTGGGCAAGCAGCGCGCCGATGGTCGACTTGCCGCTGCCGGAAACCCCCATCACGATCACCACCGCGGCAGGTTTGGCTGGCGTAACCATCAGTTGGCTCCTTCCGGCGACGCGGCACGGTCTGCAAACCAGTGCAGCCGCCCGAGTGGGCGAACCGCGGCCGCGGGAAGGGCCCGATCGCCGCTCCGGACCCGTGCGAGGACATCCCGCTTTCCTGCTCCCGTCACGAGGAATGCAACCTCCCGGCCGCTGTCGAGAGCCGGATAGGTCAGCGTGATGCGCGGCTCCGCCTTTGCGCCAATCACCGCAACAACCCAACGCTGCTTTTCCTTCAGCGCGGGCTGCCCGGGAAACAGCGAGGCGGTATGTCCGTCATCACCGATACCAAGCAAATTGACGTCAAAGAGAGGCCGGCCGGGCGAAAGTTCATCGGCGCCATAGTAACGCTTAAGAGTGGCCTCGTATGCGTCAGCGGCATGTTCCGGCGACAGGCCCTCGGTCGGGACCGCGTGGACATTGTCCGCGGGAACCGGAACGCGCGAGAGCAACGCATCTCGCGCCATGCGATAATTGCTGTCAGGATGGTCAGGCGGTACGAACCGCTCATCGCCCCAGAACCAGTGGACGCGGCTCCACGGAAAGCGCGATGCGATGGCCGATGTTGCCAACACTTCATAAAGTCGCTGCGGCGTTGATCCGCCCGATAGACAAATCGCGAATTCCCCGTTGCTCGCCTGCGCGAGTGCGCAGAGCCATTCCGCGACATTCTGCGCCAGCGCCTCAGCGCTTTGAAACGTTCGTGACTGATTCAATGCAATGTCGGTCATTGCGCCGCGACCTTGATGGGCACAGTACTATTCCGAATGCGTGCAATGGCCGCGGCGTAGTCGCTCGAATGAAATATGGCGGATCCGGCCACGATGGCGTTGGCACCCGCTTCGACAACCAGCGCGGCGTTGTCGCCGTTCTGTCCGCCGTCGACCTCAATCCAGGGGTCGAGGCCTTTCGCCACGCACAGCCGCCGCAGGTCGCGGATTTTCGGCAACATTTCGGGCAGGAATGCCTGTCCGCCGAATCCAGGATTGACAGTCATGACCAAAACGACATCGCATAGATGCAGCACCTGCTCGACGAAGGCGATCGGGCTGGCCGGATCGAGCACCGCACCCGCCTTCTTGCCCAGCTCGCGAATGCGCGACAGCACGCGATGAAGGTGGATCGTGGAGGACGGTTCGACCTGAACCAGAAGATGATCGGCGCCGGCGCCGGCAAAATCATCCAGCATGCGTTCGGGCTCGACAATCATCAGGTGCACGTTGAGCGGTTTCGCCGTGGAGCGGCGGACCGCATCGACGATCGCGGGACCGAACGTAATGTTGGGCACGAACCTGCCATCCATGATGTCGATATGAATCCAGTCGGCGCCGGCCGCATCGACCGCGCGAACCTCCTCGCCGAGCCGGCGCAAATCCGCAGATAGAATAGAGGGCGCGACCACGAGCGGCTTCATGGCGTCATCGGGAGCGCCGAGCCGGCGCGATGCAGAATGAAACGCTCCATCGCCTTGGCAAAGCCGTCGTCATCATAGGAGGCGGTGACCACATCCGCCTGCGCTTGCACCTCCGCACTGGCATTGCCCATGGCGATGCTGAGACCAACGTGGCGAAACATCAGCACATCGTTCGGCATGTCGCCGATCGTTGCAATTTCGCCGACGGGGATCGACAGCCGCTTTGACAGCGTCGTGACGACCGTCCCTTTGTTGGCGTCGGGGTGGGTGACATCGAGATAGTACGGTTGTGAACGCGCCGCTGAGGCGCCCGAACCGAGCGCGTCCTGGGCCTCCTTCTCGCAGCGAGCGACCAGATCGAGATCGTCGCTCACCCCGACGATTTTCACTGCCTTGGCGATCACCGCGTCGAAGGTATCGACGACAACCGGCTCGAATTTGACGGTCCATTGTTCGCGCGCCACATGCGGCGCGTCGCGATCACGAACCAGCCAATCCTTGCCGCTATAGACCCAGGCATCCAGCCCATTGTGGAGAATAATACCGAGCGCACGCTTCGCGACATCGGGCGCAAGCACGTGCTCCTCCATCATGGTCATATCAGGCTTAACGAAGATCCCTCCATTGAACCCTGCGACCGGAGTCCGCAGCGCCAGCGGATCGATCAGCATCGCCATGCCGCGCGGCGGCCGGCCGCTGGTAATCGCAAAGGCTATGCCTGCCGTGTCGAGCGCCCTCACGGCGTCCGCCGCGCGCGGCGTCAACACCTTGTCCTTGGTCACAAGGGTGCCGTCGACATCCGCTAGGACCAGTGAGATTTTCAACGCGATATAATCTTTCTCTAGCATGCGGGCGCACCGGCTCTATCGATGGCAGCCCGCGCGTTTGAACGTTCGCCGCCGAGGATAAAGCGCTCGATCGCATCAGCAAATCCATCGTCGCCATTGCTGCCGGTCACGAGATCCGCCGCGTGCCGCACCTCCGGACTGGCGTTACCCATCGCAATGCTCAGGCCGCTGCGTTCGAACATCGCGACGTCGTTGCCGCCGTCGCCGATGACGGCGACTTCCGCCAGTGGAACCGCCAACAAATCGGCGAGTTCCGACAGAGCGACGCCCTTGTTGGCGAGCGGGTGAGTGATATCGAGGTAATAGGGTTGCGAGCGCGCGACCGAGGCCTGATCAGCGAGCGATGCGCGGATATCTCGCTCACACTGCGCAAGAAGCTCGAAGTCCTTGCTGGCGCCGACGATCTTGGCGGCCGTACCGAGGACCGGTCCGAAGGCCGCAACGATGGTCGGAGGGAAATCCACCGTGCCTTGCTCGCGCCCGACATAAGGACCGTCGGGATCGCGCAACAGCCAGTCCGCTCCGGCGAAGACCCAGGGCTTTACGCCGCGCGCCTCGAGCATGTCGATCGCGCGCCGCGCAACTTCGGGCAACAAGCAATGCTCGGTGATGACCGAGAGATCGTCCCTCGCGATCACCCCCCCATTGAAGCAGCCGATCGGTGTCGTGATCGCCAACGGCTTAAGCAGCATACGCAGGCCGCGCGGCGGCCGGCTGCTGATGATCGTAAACCTGATCCCGCGGTTGTGCAGCTCAGCCACCGCGGCCTGGGCACGCACAGTCAATTTCTTTTCGTCGGTCACCAACGTCCCGTCGACATCCGAGACCACGGCAGAGATCTTGGTCGCAGGAATTCTGGGCAATGATGTCGACAACAATGTCATGATGCTTTTCCGGCGCCGGAGCCGTCGATCGGGCGCCAATGTCGGCCGGCATTTTTCAAAAGCGCGTCAGCTTCGCTTGGTCCTGAGCTTCCCGCCGGATAAATCGCTAAATTCTCCCCGCCGCTCTCCCAGGCATCGAGCACCGGTTGCACGATGCGCCATGAATGTTCCACGATGTCGGCGCGCATGAATAGCGTCTGGTCGCCGATCATGACGTCGTAGAGCAACGTCTCGTATCCGACATTCGGCTCTTTCGGGAACCAATCATCGTAGCGGAAGTCCATCTTGACGGCGGCGAGGTCCACCGCCGGGCCGGGGCGCTTGACTTGGAATTGGAGGGAGATCCCCTCGTCCGGTGCGATCCGCAGCACCAGCCAGTTTGGGCGCAGAGCCTCGACCGGGGTATCCTGGAACGCCGCGTAGGGAGCCTGCTTAAAGCAGATCGCGATTTCGGTGTTGCGTTGTGCCAGGTGCTTGCCGGTGCGGACGTAGAACGGCACGCCAGCCCAGCGCCAGTTGTCGATCTCGAGCTGCATGGCGACGTAGGTCTCGATGGTCGAATCCGAGGCCACAGCGGGCTCTTGTCGATAGGCCTTGACGCTCTTCCCCAGCACGGTGCCGGCGCCGTACTGACCGCGCACCGCCCGTTCCGGCGTAACCGCAGGCATGGCGGCCAAGACATCGGCCTTCTTCGAGCGGATTGCGGCGGCATCGAAGCACGTCGGCGGCTCCATAGCGACCATCGACAGCAGCGTAAACGCGTGGTTCGGGACCATGTCGCGCAGCGCCCCAGTCGCCTCGTAGAACTTGCCACGTAGTTCCACGCCCACCGTCTCCGCCATGGTGATCTGCACGTGATCGATCCGGTCCCGGTTCCAAATTGGTTCGAACAGCCCGTTGGCGAAACGGAAGGCCATGATGCTTTGGACCGTTTCCTTGCCCAAAAAGTGGTCGATCCGAAAGATCTGGTCTTCGCGCAACGTGCACAGGATGCGTGCATTGAGTTCACGCGCCGAGGCCAGGCTATGGCCGAACGGTTTCTCAATCACCACGCGGCGCCAGAACCGATGCTGGCTGTTCTGGTCTTCGTCCTGATCGGTGAGCTTCGCCTTGCCGAGCTGCTCGACGACTGTACCGAACAATTGGTCCGCAATTGCGAGATAGAAGATGACGTTGCCTTCGGTACCGTGGATCCTCTCCGCGGAGACGAGAACGTCGCGTAGCTTGTCGTACAAATCGGGCTTCGCCAGATCGCCCTGCACATACACCATTTTCTTTGCAAGTCGCTGCCACGCCGACCCGTCGATCTTTTCGACGTCGAATTCCGCGGCGGCGTTCCCGACGAAACTTTTCAGCATGGTGTACAGGTTGTCGCGCCAGCTCTCCACCGTTTCCGACGTGCGCCCCACGCCGATCAGCACGAATTGCTCCGGCAGCACGTTGGTGCGCAAGAGATTGTAGAGAGCGGGCACCACCAGTCGCTTGGTCAGGTCACCGGTCGCACCGAAGATCACCATCGCGCAGGGATCGGCCGGCTTGGCTTGACGCCGTGGCGGGCACGAAATCAGTTGCGTGGCCTCCGGCGCGCCGGTCGGCGTTTTGTCGAGCATGACGCTACTCTGCGGCGGTCTGCGTCGCCACATGACCTTGTGGCTTTGGTTGGGGGTCGATGGGCTCTTGACCCTCGACGTGGCCGCCGAATCCGAAGCGCATGGCCGACAGCATTTTTTCGCCGAACGTGTGCTCCTGCCGCGAACGGAAGCGGGCAAACAGCGCCGACGCAAGCACGTCGACCGGGACCGCCTCCTCGATTGCGGCCTCGATCGTCCAACGACCCTCGCCGGAATCCTGCACAAAACCGGAGAACGATTTCAGCTGCGGATCTTTCGCCAGCGCCGCGGCGCCGAGATCGAGCAACCAGGACGAGATGACGCTGCCGCGCCGCCAGACCTCGGCGATATCCGGCATATTCAGTGCGAAGCGCTCGTCCTGGGGCAGATCCTCGGAGTCCTTGTTGCGCAGGATATCGAAGCCTTCGGCGTAGGCCTGCATCATTCCGTACTCGATGCCGTTATGCACCATCTTAACGAAGTGCCCGGCGCCGGACGGGCCGGCATGAATATAGCCGCGCTCGGCACGAGAATCGCCATTCTGACGACCCGGCGTGCGCGGGATGTCGCCCGGTCCGGGCGCGAGCGCGGAAAAGATCGGATCAAGGTGATCGACCGCCTCCTTCGGGCCGCCGATCATCATGCAATAGCCGCGCTCGATACCCCAGACCCCGCCAGAGGTGCCGCAATCGACATAGCGAATGCCCTTGTCGGCCAGCTTTTTCGCACGGCGGATGTCGTCCTTGTAGAAGCTATTGCCGCCATCGATGACGATATCCTGCGGCTCCAACAGGCTGCCGAGAGTCTCGACGGTCTCTTCTGTGGTCGAGCCAGCGGGCAACATCAACCAGACCGTCCGCGGCTTTCTGAGCGTCTTCACGACATCCGCGAGCGACTCGGCGGCCGTGGCACCTTCCTTCGCAAGCCCCTCGCGGCTCTTGGCACTGCGTGCGAACACCACGCATTGATGTCCCGCCTTCATCAGACGGCGGGACATGTTGCCACCCATTTTGCCCAGTCCGATTATGCCGATCTGCATTCGTCTTCTCCTGTTTTTGGTTCACGCGAGTGCTTGTCGGACGATGTCCTTGAGAGTCGTCAAGCCGGCTGCGACGTGGACGCCGAGATGGACGCGCAAAACGCGTCGATCGCGCTCGGCCAACACTTCGAAATCACCGCGGGCTTCCGCCGCCTTGACGATGCCGAAGGTATATTTCTGACCCGGCACCTTGAGGTCGGCCGCGTCGTCGCAGGTGATCTGGAGAAACACCCCGGAGTTCGGTCCGCCCTTGTAGGCTTGGCCGGTCGAGTGCAGGAACCGCGGTCCAAAACCGAGACAGGTGGCGACACGCTTGCGATCGCGGATCATAAGACGGATCTCCTGCAGCGCATCATGGTGCTGTTTGTTGCGTTCGACATAGGCGAGCAGCGCGCAATAATCGCCATCGCGAATCCGCGCCAGGTGGCTGGCGAGAACGTCCACAAGGGTGACGGCCTTGCCGAGCGCCTTGCTGTTCTTGGCGTCCGCAAACAGCGTCAGGCCGGTCTCCTCGAGGAACGGCACCTCGGGCGGCAGCGCCCCGCTCTGTTCGTACGCCGTGGTCAACTCGCGCGTTTTGATCTTGCTGGCCTCGACGTCCGGCTGATCGAACGGATTGATGCCCAGAATTGCGCCTGCAACCGCGGTGGCAAACTCCCAGCGGAAGAATTCCTGGCCGATGTGCGTGCGGTCGGTGACGGCGATTCGGACGACCGGGTGACCGGCGCGTTGCAGCGCGGCCACGGCTTCGTCTTGTCCCGCATCGGCCTCGTTCGCCAACCGCAAATAGGCGAACAGACGATCTTGCCCATAGTCCTCCGGCGAGCCGAGCGGCTCGTCGTCCACCGGAATAAGCCCCTTGCCCTGCTTTCCCGTCGATTCCGCCAGCAGCTGCTCGAGCCACGCACCGAAATCGGCAATGCCTGGCGAAGCCACGATGGTGACCTTGTCCTGGGCTGACTTTCCCAGCACCCCTAGAACGGTTCCGAGCACAACGCCGGGATTATCGGCCGGCGGCACATTGGCGGCGCAGGAGCGCACCATTTGCTGGGTTGTCGCGAGCAACTTGCCGATGTCGAGCCCCATCGCCGCGGCGGGGACCAGGCCGAAATTCGACAGCACCGAATAGCGTCCGCCGATGCTCGGAATCCCAAAGGCGATATGCCGGAAACCATCGCGCTCGGCCGTTTTCTGCAACGCCGATCCCGGATCTGTGATGGCGATGAATCGTGAGCCGGCTGCTTTGGCTCCGACCGCCCGCGTCGCACATTCGAAAAAATACTGCTTCAGGATATTCGGCTCTAGCGTCGACCCGGACTTGCTCGACACAATGAAGAGCGTGCGCGCGGGGTCGATTTTACTCTCGACCGTGCGGATCTGCGCGGGATCGGTGGAATCCAGCACCAGCAGCTCGGGATGGCTGTCCTGGCGTCCGAACGTTCGCGCAAAGACCTCCGGCCCGAGGCTCGATCCGCCCATGCCCAGAAGCACGATGTGGGAAAAATCCTGCTGCCTGATATCCTCAGCCAAGCGCGCGAGACCGTCGGTGCGCTTGCGCTCGTTCTCGACGATCCCGAGCCAGCCGAGCCATTTCGCCTCGTCGGCGCCGGTCCATACGCCGGCATCGCCCGCCCACAGGCGGCGCAGGGTCCCATTGTGCCGCCACGATTCCAGCTGGTCCGCCACCATCTTTTCGAACTCGGCCGGAAGCTTGAATGTCATGCTGTCGAGCTTCTCGCCGAGAAGAGATGCGCGCTTCCTGGAGACTGCGCCGAGCAATTGGTCGAAGGCATCGGCGAAGAGTTGCACGCCCTCGTCCACCAGCTTGGCCGTTACTGCCTCGATCGCAATACCGCAGCGCGCGAGGCTCGCCATGGTTTCTCCGGCTTCGGCAATATTCTCTTCGAGACTGGCCCGCACCTTGCCATGGTCACGGAAGGCATCCATGGTCGCCGGCGGAATGGTATTGACCGTATCGGCGGCGATCAATTCCGCGACATAGAGCACGTCGCTGTAGTTGGGGTTCTTGGTTCCGGTGCTCGCCCATAGCAGCCGCTGAACACGGGCGCCTTTGGCCTTCAGCTTGTCCCACCGGGGGCCCGCGAACAAACGCTTGTAGCGCTGATAGGCCAGCTTGGCGTTGGCGATGGCGACCTTGCCGCGCAGTGCGGTGAGCGCCGCGTTCTGGGCGGCGTCGCCGGCAGCAGACAATCGTTGGTCGATGAGCTTGTCGATCGCCACATCGATCCGGCTGACGAAGAAACTGGCGACGCTGGCGATCTTGCCGGGGTCGCCGCCTTGTCCGACGAGATGCTCCAGCCCGGCGAGGTACGCTTCGACAACATCCTCGTAGACCTGCTGCGAGAACAACAGCGTAATGTTGACATTGATGCCCTCGCCGATGAGCTGGCGGATTGCCGGCAGGCCGGCTTTTGTCGCCGGCACCTTGATCATCAGGTTGTCGCGGCCGACCGCACGCCACAGCCGCCGCGCCTCGGCGATCGTCGCGTCGGTGTTCATCGCCAGATAGGGCGAGACTTCCAGGCTGACATATCCGTCCCGGCGTTCCGTCGTCTCGTAGACCGGGCGCAGTGCGTCGGCGGCATGCTGGATGTCGGCGATCGCGAGCGCCTCGTAGAGCGTCATTACATCGCAGTCGCTCTGACTTTCAGCGGTCTTCAACGACGAATCGTAGTCGGCGCTGCCGGCAATGGCCTTCTCAAAAATGGAAGGGTTGGAGGTGACGCCCGTCAGTCCGTCCTTCTCGATCAGCTTTTTGAGCCCGCCCTCGGCGATGAACCGTCGCGACAGAAAGTCGAGCCAGACGGCCTGTCCAAGGTCATGCAGGCGCTCGAGCGGGTTCAACGATGGTTTGGATTGACGTTGCGCTGTCATGGTGACGTTGTCCCTCGGTGCCGGGCGATCTGCTCCTTCGCAGCCGACAGCACATGTGTCGTGGTGAAGCCGAATTTCGTCAGCAGGTCCTTGAGCGGAGCGGAAGACCCGAACGTGTTCATGCCGACCTTGGCACCTGTGGTGCCGACGTAGCGGTCCCAGCCGATCACTGAGCCCATCTCGGCCGATACGCGCGCACCGATATCTGGGGGAAGCACGCCGTCGCGGTAGGACTGATCCTGCTGCTCGAAGAGTTCCCAGGACGGCATGCTGACGACACGCGCGGCAATGCCGTCGCGCTTGAGCTGCTCGTAGGCATCGATGCAGAGCGCGACTTCGCTGCCGGTACCGATCAAGATCACCTCCGGCTTGCCGCCGGGGGCGTCAGCGAGAACATAGGCGCCGCGGCTTAAGCCGGCGGCCGGCGCGTAATGCGTTCGGTCGAACGTCGGCAGCGCCTGGCGGCTCAGCACCAGACAGGCCGGCTGATGCCGGAGTTGGATGACAACGCGCCACGCCTCGATGACCTCGTTGGCGTCGGCCGGGCGGAGCGTGATCAATCCGGGGATGCTGCGCAAGGCGATCAGCTGTTCAACCGGTTGGTGCGTCGGCCCGTCCTGTCCCACGCCGATAGAATCGTGGGTGAACACATAAATGACCGGGAGCTCCATCAGCGCGGCGAGCCGCATGGGCGGCTTCATGTAGTCGGAGAAGATCAGGAAGCCCGAACCGAAAGCACGAATCTTGGACAGCGCCAGTCCATTCAGGATTGATCCCATCGCGTGCTCGCGAATGCCAAAGTGCAGATTGCGGCCGCCGTGATTGTCAGCTTCGAGATCACCCGCCCCTTCGAAGGTGAGGCGGGTCTTGGTCGACGGTGCGAGGTCGGCCGCGCCGCCGATGAACCAGGGATAATGACCGGCGATGGCGTTCAGCACCTTGCCGGAGGAATCGCGGCTGGCAACGCCCTTGGCGTCGGCAGGGAAGACGGGCATGGCCGCGTCCCAGCCCGCGGGCAACTCGCGCCGCTGCATGCGCTCCAGCTGATCGGCGAGATCCGGATATTTGCCGCGGTAGGATTCAAACCGCGTGGTCCACGCTTCCCGAAGCGCCCGACCGCGTTGCCCTACGCCGTCGCGAACATGCTCGGGCACCCCGTCGGGCACCAGAAACTTGGCGTCCTCCGGCCAGCCATAGCTGCGCTTGGCGAGACGAACCTCCTCCTCGCCGAGCGGCTCACCATGGGCGGCACTGGTATCGTGCTTGTGGGGGGCGCCGTAGCCGATATGGCTGTCTACTATAATGAGAGTCGGCACCGTGTCGGTCCGCCGGAAACTCGCGATGGCTTCCGCCAACCGCTCGCGATCGTTGGCGTCGCCAACCTTTTGCACATTCCAGCCATAGGCCAGAAAGCGCGCCGCCACATCTTCGCTGAAGGCTAAATCCGTGTGCCCCTCGATGGTCACGCGGTTGTTGTCGTAGATCCAGCAGAGGTTTCCCAGCATCTGGTGACCGGCGAACGAGGCCGCTTCGCTGGCGACGCCTTCCATCATGTCGCCGTCACCGCACAGCGTATAAACATCGAAGTCGAACAAGGGGAAATCCGGCCGATTGAAATGTTGCGCTAGCCAGCGGCCCGCGAGCGCCATGCCGACGCTGTTGCCGCAACCCTGCCCCAGCGGCCCGGTGGTAGTCTCCACGCCCGAGGTCAGGTGGTATTCCGGATGTCCCGGACATTTACTGCCGAGTTGTCGAAAATGCTTGATGTCATCAAGAGTGACCGCGGGCTCGCCAGGCGTTTCGTAATTGGCATCGACGGCCTTCACGCCGGCGAGATGCAGCATGGCGTAGAGCAACATTGAGGCATGGCCGTTGGACAGCACGAAACGATCGCGATTGGGCCAGATCGGATCCTCGGGATCGAACCGCAAAAACCGCTGCCAAAGCGTGTAAATCACCGGTGCCAGCGCCATGGGCGTGCCGGGATGGCCGGAATCAGCCTGTTGCACGGCATCCATCGCGAGGGTGCGAATGGTATTGACGCAAAGCAGATCGAGGGCTGGATCCCGTTCGGTTCCCGCGCCTGAGGCTTCAATGGGATCGAGTGTCGTCGCTTTGGGTTTCGCTGACATTCAGAGGCTTCTCGCGATCTTGGCGGGTGGATGCGCAATCCACCGGGCACAGGGAGAAGCGCCCTCAGAGCCTAACCCCGAGCCGAGCGAATGGTTCCCCTCGGGGGCATAAAGGTGCCTGAAAGCCCGCCAGCGATTTCGGGGTGAACTTCGGACGCGCGCCTAATGTGGCCCGCACGCCACGCTCATCGCTCTTCGTTCCCGTTCAGCTAATCCGACACCCCGATGTGCCCGCTGCGGCGGCTTTCGCTGGCGTAACGGGTCAAGGCGAGAAACCGATAGATTCCGTGGACGAATTTCCCGTACGGCAAGGTCAGGAACAGAGCGAAGACGATGCCGAAATGGAGCGCGAGCAGAATTCCCATCGCCGCGGTGCTGCGGAATATCAGCAGTGCCAATCCCGTCGCACTGGTCATCAACAGCATCACCAGGAATGCGACATCCATGCCGAGGCCGGGTTGATCCAAAAGGTCCGGATCGCGTCGTTGCTTGGCTGCGAGAAGACCGATCGGCCCCACGATCAATCCGAGACCGCCGATCGTCCCTAAAATGACCGGGATGTCATACCAGGGATACGGAGCCTCCCGTCCGAGCAGGTAATGGTAGAGTGTCGCGACTGCCGTCGACGCGAAGCAAAGCATGAATCCGTAAAACGTCGCATGGTGGTATTGTTTGCGTGTGTCGCTCGGATGATCGTCGTGATTCATGCAACCCGCTTCGCCGCCATCGAGATAGCGCAAGCGTCCGGCGTCCTTCATCGCCTGCCATAACGATGCCGGCTCGATCATGGTCGCTGCCGGTTCACCCATGTCGCGCCAGAACATCCGCACGCCCATCGCGATCGCGATCATGGAATAGAGGAAGATCGCGCCGAACAGCAGGGCCATTCCGTTGTGCGGCATCAGACGATAAAAAGCGCCCGGACCCGAATGCACGCCGAACAGGACCGAAGGGTCGTGGTAGGCAACGAAGCCAAGAATGAAGCCGGCGACGCTCAGCGCAGCAATGATGCTGATCACCAAGCCGTTGCGCGCGAACATTCCGGACAATGCGCGCGGCCAAGCATAGGCTGCATAAGATTCGGCGCGAACCCGCGCCAGCGCCTGCGGGACATTGACCTCGAATTCGTGCGGCGGCGAGAACTGGCAATCGAAATAGCAAGCGCCGCAACTGTGGCAAAGATTGGCGAGATAGTTCAGGTCGCCGTCGTTGAAGATCCGCCGCATTTCCATCGCGGGAAACACCGCGCAAAGCCCCTCGCAATAGCGACAGGAATTGCAGATCACCATCAGACGGTCGGCTTCCGTCAGCGCCGCGGTCGGGTGCGCCGCCGATTTGTGCATATCAGTTGCGGGCATTGAGTGCAGCCTCCCGTCCCGCGATCCGACCGAAAACGCTTCCGATCGTCATGCCGATGCCGGCGGCGTATCCGCGGCCCAGCACATTGCCGGCCATGATCTCGCCCGCGGCGAACATGTTGGCCGACGGCTTGCCGCCCTTCATCACCATGCGTGCGTCCATGCTCACGCGGGTGCCCAAATAGGTAAAAGTAATGCCGGGCCTGACCGGATAGGCATAGAAAGGCGGCGTTTCGATCTTCCGCGCCCAATGTGTTTTCGGAGGAACCAGCCCTTCGGTGCGGCAATCGTCGAGATCGGCATGATTGAAGGTCCCGGGTCGCACCGAAGCGTTGAAATCGGAAACAGTCTTTTCCAGGACGTCGGCGTCAAGCCCGAATTTTCCCGCCAATTCGCGAATAGTGCCGGCGCTGATCGCGGGATAGAGCGACGGCATGAACAGGTTCAGCGCCGACGCGTCAAAAATAATGTATCCGATCTGATCGGGTTGCCCGGCAATCAGGCGGCCCCAGATCGCGTAGCGCTTCGGCCAAACATCCTCGCCCTCGTCATAGAACCGCTCGGCGTTCTTGTTCACCACAATGCCAAACACAACGCAGTCGAGCCGCGTAATGATGCCGCCATCGTATTTCGGTGCGCGCGCATCGATCGCAACAGCGTGACATTGGGTCGGATCACCCACCTCCTGGACGCCGTTGTCCAACAGCACCTTGAGCAGGGCGCCACGATTGTAGGGCGTGCCTCGAATCAGAAAATTATCGGCGGCATCGCCCCAATATTGCTTCAACCAGTCAATGTTGGCTTCAAATCCGCCCGACGCCGCCACCAGCGCCCCGGCGCGCACGGCGGTCCTTTTGGACCCCTGCATGAACGTTGCGGACAGGAACATTCCGTCCTGGATGTCGAGATCGGAGACCGGCGCGTCGTAAAGCACCTCGACGCCGAGATCTTCGGCGGTCCGGTAAAGCGTGTTCAGCATCGCCCGGCCGCCGCCGAGAAAAAACGAGTTGGTTCTCCCCAAGGTCAGCGTTCCGCCCAATGACGGCTGGAAACGAATGCCCTGCTCCGCGATCCAATTCAGCATATCCTTGGATTCGTGAATCATGTGACGCGCCAGCGGCTCGTCGGTCTGGCCACCCGTGATCCGCAGCAGATCGTCGAAGAATTCGTCTTCCGTATAAGGCCCGGTCAACGTTCCGGTGGCGGAGTCGTGCGCGCACCGCATATTTCTCGTATGCCGGCTATTGCCCCCGCGATAGAATTTCGGAGCCGCTTCAAGCACCAGCACCGACGCGCCCTCGCGACGAGCACTGATCGCCGCGCACAACGCGGCGTTGCCGCCGCCGACGACGAGAACATCGAATTTCCGGCTCAGGTCTGCCATGCGCGATTCACACCAAGACGCTCCGATCGTCAGCTCAAGTTCGACGACCCCTGCAACCGCGAAACCCAATAGTCCCAAGCGCGTGTCAGCGTGGCCTCGGGGTATTGGGCGGCCAGTTCAATTTCCGCCTCGGTGAACACGTCAACGGCTCCATACGAACGCGCACGCAGTTGCAGCTCCGCGTCGCGGCAGCTGTAGATCGATCGAAACACAAGTTCCCTGAGATCGCGTCCAACGACGGTTGCACCGTGCCGTTTCATCAAGACGATCGAATCGGCGCCGAGACAGCGCGCAAGCGACGTCGCTTCCGGCTCGGTTACCACCAGGTGCGAGGTAGCGCCAAATTCCTGTCGCTGATCCCATATCGGTACGTGTTTCCCCATCGTCGCGCCGAGTTGAGTGATGACGCTGAGCTTCATATCCGTCAGGCAGAACGGCAGCAAGGACGGCGCGTGATGATGGCAAATCGCATTCACGTCAGGCCGGGCACGGAAAATAGTGCCGTGAATGACGCGCTCGGAATAGAGCGCCGCGGCCGATGGCTCCACGAGCTGCGAGTTCAGATCAAATTCGAGAACGTCGTCCGGGGTTACGCGTTCGGGCGCCAGCGAGCGGGCCAGAAAGAATCGTCCGGGATGGTGCGGATCCCTGACGCTGACATGCCCAAAAGCGTCCAGGACGCCTTCACGCGCGAGAATCCGATTGGCCGTTGCTACCGAAGTCCTGATCGCGTCTGTGCTGGAGGTCATGGCGGATTGCGTGCGAGATCGTTGGAGACAGCATTGTAATATTATAGGGAGTTGTATAAAAAATGGAACATCTTTGATTGCTTCTTCAGCAATCGCCTTATCAGGCCCACTTCCCGGTCTGTTACGAGACTATCCGTTTGTATCGAAAGTGGCCACAGGCGCCGCCCCGGAACGTCCATCATGCTGCTGACGCTGTTCAACATGGACCGATACGAGGAGCACTATCGGACCGGTTTCTGGCGTGACGATACGGTCTATTCCCTGGTTAAGGACCACGCCGCGCGGGCCCCCGGCAGCATCGCCGCCCAGAGCGCGCACGGTCATGTGACCTACCAGGAGCTCCTGGACGCCGCCGATTCGTTTGCGATGGATCTGGCAGACAGGGGCGTGACCGCAGGACAACGCGTAGCGGTCTGGCTGCCCAGCAGGCTGGAGACCGTGATTGCCGTGGTCGCGTGTTCCCGCAACGGATTTGTCTGCTGTCCGTCCCTGCATCGCGCGCACACCGTCGACGAGGTGATCGCATTGCTGATCCGCATGCGGGCGGCGGCGGTTGTCGTCGAGGCCGAATACGGAGCCGACGGCGACCGCAAGGATTTCCTTTCCCGCGCTTCCGAAGTGGATACGCTCAAACACACCTATTTGCTGGAACGGACCGGTCCGGGTGTTCGACATGGAATCGTCGCGCCGAAATCGCGTGCTCAAACTGCGTCATGCCAACCCGCCCCGCAGAATCCCAATCGCGTGCTCTATCTTGCGTTCACCTCGGGGACGACGGGGCTGCCCAAAGGCGTGATGCATAGCGACAACACGCTGCTGGCGAACGCGCGGGCGCTCGCGAGCGACTGGAGCATCGCCGATCGTTCGGTTGTCTATTCCATGAGCCCCCTGAGCCACAATCTGGGTTTTGGCGCCATGATCATGGCGCTCTCGGTTGGTGGGCAGATCGTGGTCCACGATCTGCCGCGCGGCCGGAGTCTGGTCGATCGACTGGTCGATACCGGAACAACCTTTCTGGTCGGCGTCCCGACCCATGCCATCGACCTGCTGGTGGAGGTCAAAGCCAGGTCGCTCTCCGGTATAGGCCGGCTGGCGGGTTTCAGGATTTCCGGCGCCTCTGCGCCGCGCGAGGTGGTGAGCGATCTGTTGAAATTCGGGATCGTCCCGCAGAGCGGATACGGGATGACGGAGACCTGTTCGCACCAATATACGCTGCCCGATGACGATCCTCGGCTGATCGTCGAGAGCTGCGGAAAGTCTTGTCCCGGCTACGAAATTCGTATCTTCAGCCGGGAGGATCCGGACCTGGAAATGCCGGTCGGCGAGGTCGGACAGATCGGCGGCCGCGGCGCGAGCCTGATGCTCGGTTACTTCAACGATCAGGCGGCGACGGAAGATTCCTTCAACCGCGATGGTTGGTTCATGACCGGCGATCTGGGATGGGTCGACGACAACGGATATTTGCGAGTCACCGGGCGCAAGAAGGACGTGATCATCCGCGGCGGCCACAACATCTATCCCGCGCACATCGAAGCACTGGCCTCGCGCCACGATGCCATCCAGCGTGTGGTCGCGGTTCCGGTTCCCGACCAACGTCTCGGCGAGAAGGTCTGTCTCGCGGTGATGCTGCATCCCGGCAAGATCGCGACCGCCGACGAAATCTTGCACCACCTCGACGCTTCCGGCCTCTCCAAATACGACATGCCCGAATATTTTCTGCAGGTGGAGGAGATTCCGTTGACCGCCAGCGGCAAGATCCGCAAACGCGATGTGGTCGATTGGATTGCCGAAGGCCGCGTGCAGCCAACCGCCATCCGCCGGCAGCCGAAGGCCGGATGACAGGCGAAACCGACCAGACGGCAGCGCTGGCAAGATTGCGCGAAGAGATGGCGCGGCCGCCTTTTCACCGCGTCCTGGCGCCGGAGGCGGTGCGTGCCGATCCCGCGGCGGGCGTCGTCGTCATCCGCCTTGCCTATCAGCCGCACTTGAGCCGTGGACCGAATGACCCCTCCTACCACGGCGGCGTGATCGCGACGCTGATCGATCTTGCCGGCCACGCGGCGGTGGCGGTGAGTATCGGCAAGATGGCGCCGACCATCGACCTGCGCATCGACTACCTTCGTCCCGCCGGCAATTCCGATCTCACTGCGACCGCAACTTTGATCAAGGCCGGACGTTCGGTGGCGCGAGCGGATATTGCGATTGCCGACACCGAGGGTCGCCTGATCGCGATCGGGCGCGGAAGCTTCAGCACGCTGTAGCCGGTCGAGCAGAGACGGCGCGCCGGCGATCCGTTGCCGAAAGATTCGGCCGATCCTGCCGCCAATTCGGGCTCCGGCGGCCTTGCCGATTTCGAGCATTTGTACCAATAATGTTACAGATGGTATCTGACCAGCGGATGGCGCATTCATGGATCTGGTTTTTTCCGGAACGAGACGATGGGTGCTCGCTGCCCTGCTATCGCTCCTCTCGAGCACGGCCTTCGCGGACGATGTCCTCAAGCTCGCGGTCGGCGCGCCGAACAATTGGGACACCTGCATTCCGGACGTCGGTCAGCGTGCCGGCATATTCGCCAAACACGGTCTGAAGCTGGAAATTCTCTACACCCAAGGGGGCGGCGAAACGATGCAGGCCGTCATCTCGGGCAGCGCAGACATCGGTATCGCTGCCGGGACCCAGGCGGTGATGGGAGCCTTCGCCAAGGGAGCGCCGGTCCGCATCCTTGCGGCCGGCACCACTGGCGCTGGGGATCTTTACTGGTACGTGCCGGCCAATTCACCGATCAAGAGCTTTCAGGACACCAATGGCAGGACGGCCGGCTATTCCACCGGCGGAAGTTCCACCCATCTGACGCTGCTGGCGCTGATCAAGCACTTCGGCACCAGCACGACGCCAATCGCAACCGGCGCAGGCGCCGTCACCTACACGCAGGCGATGTCGGGCCAGATCGATGTCGGCTGGGCCTCCCCGCCGTTCGGTCTCGATGCGCTGAAGGACGGCAAGATCCGTCTGATCGCCCGCGGCAGCGACGCCCCCTCGACACGCGAGCAGACCGTGCGGGTCCACATCGTCAACGCCGATGCGCTGTCGCAGCGCAAGGACGTCATGCAGCGATTCATGGACGCCTACCGCGAGACCTATGAGTTTCTCTACACCGATCCGCGCGGCGTAGAGATCTACTCGCAATACAGCAAGGTACCCGAGGATCTCGCGGTGCGCATTCGCGAGGAATTCATGCCGAAGCCGGTGATGTCGCCCGACGTCGTCTCCGGTGTCGATCAGATCATGCAGGACGCCATCGCCTTCAAGGTGCTGGCGGCGCCGCTCAGCAAGGACCAGATCGGAGCGATGATTCAGATCCCGCCGCGGCGCTGAAATCGCCGATGCCCGCAGCCGCTATTGCTGCTTGAGATGGGCGCCCTCGACGACCTTCTTCCATTTCTCATATTCGTCGTGGACGAATGCGGTGGCCTCCGCCGGACTGCTTCCGCGGGGCTCGACGCCGAACCTCGCAAGCGCCACTTTGATCGCGGGATCATCGAGGGACTGCTTGAGTTTGGCATTGAGTTGGGTGACCACCGCGTCCGGCGTCGCCGATGGCACAAACACAGCGAGCCAGAGCTCGACCTCAAAGCCGGGCAGCCCCGCCTCGGCGACCGTCGGCAGGTCGGGATAAGCCGGCGAGCGCTGGCCCCCCGTGGTCGCGAGCGCGCGCAGACGATTGTCGTCGGTGAACGGTTTGGCGCCGGGAATGCTGCTGAACGAGAACTGGACCTTGCCAGTCATCAGATCGGCGAAAGAGCCGGCGATGCCGCGATAGGGAACGTGGGTGGCGTCAATCCCGGTTTGGATGCGAAACAGTTCACCGGCGAGATGCGGCGTGGTGCCGACACCGGCGGAGGCATAGTTCAACGTGCCCTGATTGGCTTTGCCGTAGGCGACGAACTCCTTGAACGACGTCACCGGCAGCGACGGCGCAGTCACCAGGACGAGCGGTGAGGAACTGACGACCGAGACCACCTTGAGGTCTTTGAACAGGTCATAGTTGATATCGGCCTGCAGCACCGAATTGACGACAATGGCCGGATCCATCAGCAGCAGGGTGTAGCCGTCGGGATCGGAGGTGACGACGGTGTGGGTTCCAAGGATACCGCCGGCGCCGGGTTTGTTTTCCGGAACCACCGATTGCCCGGCGACCTGTGAGAGGCCTTGCCCGATCGTGCGGCCGACGAAGTCAACGATGCCGCCCGGATTGTACGGCAGAATCAATCGCATCGGCCGATTCGGATAGTCCTGGGCGTGCGCGATTGTGGCGCCGAAGAGGGTAGCGGCCCCGAGCACGACCCTCAGCATGATCGCGTTGACAGACATTGATCGTCCTCTTCTCTCGCAATGTCGGGCCGGCCCAAAGTCTCGCCCGTCGCCGGACAAACCCTCATCGGCCCGCGAAGGTCGGCTGATCGGCCGCCGGAAACCTTCAGGGCACAAGGGTTCGTCGTTTCGGGTCCGTGCAACAACCGTACCAAAAACGATCCTCATGTCAATTTTAGTACACCCGATGCTCCCCGCCCGTGGCCGCCTGCGCTCGATCATCGAGGATGCGTTTCAATCTTTGCGGCGTGATCGGAAGCTGGGTGATGATGCCGGACATCCCGATCGCATCCTCGACCGCCGACGCGATCACCGCACCGACGGCGGCGATGCCGCCTTCGCCGGCCCCCTTGATTCCGAGCGGATTCCAGCGACTGCGTGCGTCCTCCGTCAGCAACACGTCGACAGTCGGAATCTCCCGCGCCGTCGGCAGCAGATAGTCAGCGAATGTCACCGACAACGGCTGCCCACGCTCGTCGTACTGGAATTCCTCGAACAAGGCGCCGCCGAGGCCTTGCGCAAATCCGCCGACGAGTTGTCCGCGCACCAACATCGGATTGATAGCGCGGCCGCAATCATAGGCGATCAGCATCTTCTCGACCGCAACCGCGCCGGTGCCGGGATCGATGGCCACCGCGGCGAGTTGCACCCCGTAAGGATAGGTTTGATGGGCGGTGTCGAACCAACCTTCCGCCGCTAGGCCCGGGTCGCGCGTTCCACGGGTCGGCGAGGCCGGACGCAGATGATGCGCAAGACTGGCAAGGCTGATCGACGGGCCGTTGACGACGTCGGTCCGCACCACCTCCCCGTCGACGACGTCGAGGTGTCGGAGGTCGGTCTGCAGCAGCTGGGCCGCGAGATCGAGCGCCTTGGTGCGCACCTTCGCGGCGGCGACGGCGACGGCGTTTGCCGTCATGACCGTCGCCCGCGACGCATGTGCTCCAATGCCATACTCGATGCGATCGGTGCGGCCGTGCACCACACGCACACACCGGTAGTCGACGCCGAGCATTTCGGCGCAGACCTGCGCCATCACGGTTTCAAAGCCTTGACCGACCGAGGCGCCGCCGGTCACCACCTCGACGCAGCCGGTCGTATCGACGTTGATACGCGCACCGTCCGTCGGCCCCAGGCCGCTTTTCTCGACAAACATGGCGATGCCGAGACCAACCCGTTCGCCGCTCGCGCGTCGCTCTGCCACCGAGCGCTCGAGCGCCTCCCAGCCGAAGCGCACCAGCGCCTTGTCCAGCAATCCGGCATAGTCGCCGGAATCCAGCACCACGTCATCGCCGAGCGCCACCAGCGGGCGTTCGTACGGCATGTCCTCGGCGGCGATCAGATTGCGTCGACGGATCTCCACCCGCGAAATGCCGAGCCGGTGCGCGAGGACATCCATCATCCGCTCGCGCACGAAGTTGGTTTCGTAGCGGCCGGGCGAGCGATAGGTCGCGGCCGGGGTTTTGTTGGTCAACAGGAAATGGCCGTTGATGCGATAGTTCGGCAGACGGTATGGCCCCGGCAGGACGCCGCAGGTGGTGTCGGCGATGCGGGTCGCATGGGTTCTGATATAGCCGCCCTGATCGTGCAGGAAGTCATCGTCGATCCCGAGCAGCCTGCCGTCGGCGTCAACGGCGGCCCGGATGCGATGCCGCTGCTGGCGCGAATGATTGGTCGCCATCATGTGCTCGCGACGGTCTTCGAGCCATTTCACCGGCCGGCCGAAGCGCATGGCGGCGACCAGAACCAGGATATCTTCGGGATAGATTTCGCCGCGGACGCCGAACCCGCCGCCGACGTGGCCCTCAAAGAGATGAAGGCCCGCGGTGCTGCGGCCAAGCATGCGGGCGAGCGTCTCGCGGTTCTTGTGCGGCACCTTGGCGGCGCCGTGCAGCTCAAGCACATCGCGCGCGGCGTCGTAGCGGCCGATGGCCCCGCGTGTTTCCAGCGGAACGCCAGAATGACGCCCGACGGACAAATCCATAGCAACAACCGCGTGGGCGTTGCGGAACGCACCCTCGATGTCGCCGTACCCCTGCTTGCAGATGGTGGGCTCCGTCGAGAACCCAGGCGCGAACTCGCCCGGCGGATCGGCGGCGTCCATCAACACGGGGAGTTCCTCGATGTCGACAAAGACGAGGTCGGCTGCGTCCTCCGCCACATAGGGGTCGTCGGCGAATACAGCGGCGATCGGTTCGCCGACATAACGCACGCGCTCGCGTGCCAATACCGGCTGCCGGTACGGCGCAAGCTTCTCGATCGGGCCCTCGCGGAAATCGATCAGCGGAACGTCGGCGACGTCGGCGGCGGTCCACACCGCAAAGACGCCGCTCAGGGCGGCGGCCTGCGAGACATCGATCGCGCGGATCCGTCCGTGGGCGTGCGAGGAACGCGCCAGCCGCATATGCAATTGGTGCGGAAACGATACGTCGGCGGCAAAGCGCCCCTTCCCGGTCACAAGCGGCAAATCTTCGAGCCGGGTCACCGAGGCACCGATGCCGGTCTTGTTCTCCGCCGTCATCGCGCCGACCTCATTTCGGCCGCGGCCGCACGTACGGCTTTGATAATGTTTTCGTAGCCGGTACAGCGGCACAGATTCGACGACAGCACGTCGACCAGCGCATCGTCACTGATGTCCGGATTGCGCTCGAGCATGCCCGCTGCCAGCATCAAAAATCCCGGCGTACAGAATCCGCACTGCAATCCATGATGAGCGATGAACGCGCGCTGCAGCGGGTGCAGGTCGGTGCCGCGCGTCAAACCTTCGACCGTGCGGATCTTCCGTCCCTGCGCCTGTACAGCAAACATCAGACAGGACCGCACCGGATCGCCATCGAGGAGAACCGTGCAGGCGCCGCAAACGCCATGCTCGCAGCCGAGATGGGTGCCGGTCTGGCCGCAATCGTCGCGGATGACGTCAGCGAGCGTGCGGCGCGGCTCGATAGTGACGCGATACTGCTGTCCATTGATATCCAGGACGATGTCGCACTTGTCCGTCATCGCGCCTGCTCCAGGGCGCGGCGGGTCAGCGTGTGCACCAGACCGCAGCGGTAGGCGATAGTGTTGTTGTTATCTTCCAGCGGCGCGACGACCTCCGCGGCAACATCGGCGCATTGCGCGAATGTCTCGGGCACCGGTTCGCGTCCAACCAGCACGTTTTCCACCTCCGCGAGACGCCTCGGCGTCGCCTCGGCGCCGCCGAGGCCAACGCGCGGATCGGCAATAAGTCCGTCCTCGATCCGATAAGTCGCCAAGAGCATGGCAATCCCGAAGTCGCCGACGCGGCGGCTGAATTCCGCGAAGCCGCAGCGGGTGCCCTCGGGAAGCAGCGGCAGCGCGACGTCGGTCACCAGTTCGTCGTCGCGCAGGTCCGTCGTCATGACACTCTGAAAGAACTCGCTCGCGGCAATGGTTCGCGTACCGGCCCCGCTGCGGGCGGTGATTTTGCCGCCGAGGGCAGCGGTTACGCAGCACCATTCGGATGCCGGATCGGCGTTGGCAACGCTCCCGCAAAAGGTGCCGCGGACGCGGATCGGATAATGGGCAATGTAACGGACGACGTCGCGCAGCAACCGACCGGTCGGCCCTGGGACATCGTCGCGATGGAACGCCGCGTGGCGAACGCAGGCGCCGATCCGAATTGTCTCGTCCTCGATCGTGAGGCGGTCCAATTCCACGATCCCATTGATGTCGACGAGGTGCGCGGGGCGCGCCATTCGGAATGCCATGGTCGGAACCAGGCTCTGACCACCTGCCAAAACCCGACCGTCGCGGGGGGCGACGTCCGCCAGGATCCTGATGGCCTCATCCAGCGAAACCGGAGCGTGGTATGAGAACGGCGCGGGCTTCATCGCTCACACAGGTTGTCGGACATCCGGAATCTTTGGAACCGCTGGAGAGCCCTTCTGTACACTTATTGGTACAATCGGCCTCATTCACAATTGCATGCTTCGCGGATGCGGTAAAGCCTGATTTACCTAGCAATCCTGGCAGAAACTCTGCGTTCCGGTGATGCCAGGTTGTTAATTTCGCGCCATTGTACTAAAAACGGGATGGAAGCGGCACCGAGGAATCAGCATGCGGGCGGTCATCGTTCGAGAGTTTGGCCCGATTGAAAGTCATCGCCTGGGCGACCTGCCGGACTCCACCCCGAAGTCGGGCGAAGTCACGATCAGCATCCACGCGACGGCGGTCAATTTTGTCGATCTCCTGGTGGTGACGGGACAATACCAGTTCCTGCCCGAGCGCCCGTTTGCGCCCGGCAAGCTTCCAGCCGGCGTCGTCAGCGCGGTCGGTCCCGGCGACACCCGCCTTAAAGTCGGCGACCGCGTGCTGACGCTCGCCGAGCAAGGCGGCTTCGCGAAAACAATCAACGTGCCGGCGAGCCAGTGTTTCACCCTGCCGGCGACAATGTCCTTTGTCGACGCCGCCGCCATGGCGCTGGTCTACGACACCTCCTGGTTCGCACTGCGCGAACGCGGGCGCCTGAAGTCGGGAGAGACCGTCCTTGTGTTGGGCGGCTCCGGCGGCATCGGCCTCGCGGCCGTCCAGTTGGCCAAGGCGATGGGTGCACGGGTGCTGGCCGGCATTTCTACGCCGAGCAAAGTGGACCTGGTGCGGGACGCCGGCGCTGACGCCGTCATCGACTTGTCCGCTCCCAATCTGCGCGACAGCCTGCGCGATCAGGTGCGGGCGCAGAACGGCGGCAACGGCGTCGATATCGTCATCGACCCGATCGGGGGTGACGCGTTTGATGCGGCGTTGCGCGCGGTCGCCTGGCGCGGTCGGGTGGTGGTTGTGGGCTTCGCCTCCGGCCGAATTCCCACCATCAAGGTGAACTATCTGCTGCTCAAGAACATCGAGGTCAGCGGCATCCAGGTCAGCGACTACCGAAAGCGCACGCCGGAGCTGATGGCGCAATGCATGGGTGAGATTTTTGCTCTGTTCGAAGCCGGAAAACTCAAGCCCTCGCCGGCGGTGACCTATCCGCTCGAACGCTTCGCCGATGCGATGCAAGATGTCCGGGACCGGCGCATCCGCGGCCGGGCCGTACTCGTACAGAACCCCTGATTGTCTCGGAGAATTTCGATGTCATTTCGCTACGACGAGATCGGCAACCGACTGAAGGCCTATCGTCTCGGATCCGGCCTGAGCGCCGACGAAATCGCGAAGCAGATCGGGATATCCCGGACGGCGCTCTATCGGTTCGAAAAAGGCGAACTCGCCAAGATCGAGACCTTGGAGCGTCTGGCTGAGCTGCTGGGTGTATCGATTCCGAGCCTTCTCGGCGTCGGCATCGAGTATATTCCCTCAGCCATCAGCTATTTCGAACGCATGCGCCAGATCGAAGAGACGGCGGACCATATCGAAATGCTGTCGGGTCCGATTTCGTTTCTCCTGGCATCCGACCATTTCCAGGCGACGTTGCAGGATGTTCTGACGGAGAACGTCACCAAAAACGTGGTCAATCGCGAACGCGCCCTGAGCGACATTCCCAAGATCATGGACATCTTGCGTGAGCGCAAGGAGCTCTATCGCCGCCGGCGTCCGACCATCGTCAATCTGATGTCGGCCTTCGAGATCGAGCGCTTTCTTCACCACGGTTTCATCGGGCGCAACGGATTGCCGGAGGATATTCTGCTCAAGCGCAAGGCGCTGGCGCGCGCGGAAATCGAGTACTTCGCCACCATGATCGACGAGCAACCGATCGGCGTTCAGATCGGCATCGTCACCGACACGCTGCCGCACACGGGCTTTCAGCTGTTCCGTCAGCCGGACCGGAAAATCCTGGTGCTCAGCCCGTTCCGCCTGGGCGGAGAACCCAATGTGAGGGTGGGCGTTGCGATGATCACGTCCGCGCCGGATGCCCTGGCGCTTCACCAGAACGCGATCAACGACATGTGGGGCCGCGCCTTGAAAGGCCAGGCGGCGGCGAACTGTCTGCGACACCTGCTCGACAACGACGGAAAGCCGCTCGACGCCGACGACTTGCGCAGTCTCGGGGACCCACGATCAAAGCGCCCGTCCCGCGGCAAGCCGCGGGCTTCCCTGATGTAGCCGATGAAACCTCCTGATTTCCAATATCACGCCCCGGAGACGATCGAGCAGGTCGTCAAGCTTCTCGCATTGCTGGAGAATAACCGGTTGCTTGCCGGCGGGCAGTCGCTGATGCCGATGCTGAACATGCGGTACGCGATGCCGGACCACATTATCGATCTCAATCGCGTCGCGGGCCTGGCGTCGATCTCACTGACCAAGTCTGACCTGCTGATCGGCGCGATGACCCGCCAGCGCGACATCGAATTCTCCGCCGAGATCGAAAGCCGCTGTCCGATCATCTCCGAAGGCATCCGCCATGTCGGTCACCGGCAGACCCGTAATCGCGGCACCATTGGCGGCTCGCTCTGCCACCTTGATCCGTCCGCGGAACTCGTCACCCTTTGCGCGGTGCTCGACGCCACTGTCTCCGTGGTCGGCCCCGGAGGCAAGCGCGACATTGCATTCGCCGACTTCCCGATCGGTTACATGACGTCGGCGCTGCAGCCGGAAGAATGTCTCACCGGGATCCGGATCCCATTGTGGCCGCAAGGCCATGGCTATGGTTTCGTCGAGTTTGCGCGCCGGCACGGAGACTTCGCGATCGTGTCGGCGGCGGCGCTGCTGGAACTCGATTCGTCGTCGACCATCAAGCGCGCGGCGATCGCGCTCGGAGGGGTCGGCTACGCGCCACTTCGGGTTCCAAAGATCGAGACCGACATCGTCGGAAAGAAGCCGAGCGCCGAACTCTGGGCCGACGCGGCGAAAGCCTGCGCGACGATCGAAGCACTCGACGATATTCACGCTTCTTCGTCCTACCGCCGGCGACTGGCGGTCGCAATGGCACGACGCGCCTTGCAGGCGGCCGGCGAGCGGGGGCTCGCGAACCTCTCAAGACATTGATGCGGCAAGGAGGCCACGTGGATCAGCGGCGGATAACGATTGGGGTCAACGGGACCAGTTTCTCGGAAACCGTCAGCACCCGGACGACGCTTGCGGATTTCCTGCGCCATCAGCTTCGCCTCACCGGCACCCATCTCGGTTGCGAACACGGCGTTTGCGGCGCCTGCACCGTGCTGCTCGACGGACGCTCGGCGCGATCCTGCCTGATGCTGGCGGTTCAGGCCGACGGCCATCAAATAACGACGGTCGAAGGTCTGGAAAGCAAAGACGGCGTCCTCCACCCGCTGCAGCAGGCGTTCGCCGATCACCACGGCCTGCAATGCGGCTTCTGTACGCCCGGCATGCTCACCACCCTGGTCGAGTTGCTGCGCGACAATCCCGATCCCTCCGAGGCAGAGGTGAGAATGGCGATCTCCGGCAACCTCTGCCGATGTACCGGATATCAAAGCATCGTCACGGCGACGCTTGACGCTGCCAAGCGAATGCGGACGGAACACCCGGCGTGACCACCAAGACGTTCGGCAAGCGAACGCGCCGGCTGGAGGATCCGGATCTCCTGCGCGGCAAGGCGCGATTTGTCGACGATATCCACGTCGATGGCATGCTGCACGCGGCGTTCGTGCGCAGCCCGCATGCCCACGCCAAAATCGTTTCGCTCGACACGGCCAATGCGCTGGCGATGCCCGGCGTTCATGCGGTTCTGACGGGCGAGGATCTTCGAGCGCACGCGCTTAGCGACCGTCTTGCCGTTGCCCTGCCCGATCGCGTCTACAAACAACAACGTAACCGTCCGATATTGGTCGACGACGAGACCGTTTACGTCGGCGAGGCGATCGCAATGGTGATCGCAGACGATCCGTATGTGGCGGAGGATGCGGTTTCCCGGGTAGACATCGAATTCGAGGTGCTACCGGCGATTTCCGATTGCCGGCAGGCGCTGTCACCAGGTGCCCTCAATGTTCACAGCGACGCGTCCGATAATCTCATCGCCGAATTCACCAGCGGTTACGGCGACGTTAATTCTGCGTTTGCCGGCGCTGCACACGTCTTTGGTGAGTCCTATTGGCAGCATCGCGGTTGCGCCCACGCCATGGAGTGTCGCGGCTGCCTGGCCGCCGTCGACCCGCTCGACCACACGCTGACGTTATGGAGTTCAACGCAAACTCCATTGATGGGGGCGCGCCTGCTGGCGGAGATGCTCGGACGCGAGGAAGCGAGCGTCCGCGTGCTGGCACCGGACGTGGGCGGCGGTTTCGGCCCCAAGCTGGTGTTTTATCCGGAGGAAGCCGCGGTCGCGATCGCCGCCATCGTTCTCAACAAACCGGTCAAGTGGATCGAAGATCGCCGCGAGCATTTCGTTTCGACGACGCAGGAACGCGATCAGTATTGGGAGGCGGAAATCGCCGTCGACGACGGCGGCAAGATTCTCGGCGTTCGCGGCTCGCTGCTGCACGACCACGGCGCCTACACGGCCCGCGGCCTGACCGTTCCGCAGGGCGCGGTCTCGGCACTGACGCTCGCTTATGTGGTGCCGGCCTACAGAATGGACGTCAAAGTCGTCCTCACGAACAAGGTTCCGGTCACCCCGGTCAGGGGCGCCGGCCAGCCCCAGGGAATTTTCGTGATGGAACGGCTGCTCGATCTGGCGGCCCGCACGCTCAAGATCGACCGGGCGGACATTCGCCGCCGCAATCTCGTTCCCGCCGATGCCATGCCGTTCAAGAAAGGCTTCGTCACCCGCGGCGGCATCCCGATCGTTCTCGACAGCGGCGATTACCCTGCGTGTCAGGCGGACGCCGTCGAGAAAGCCGGATGGGCAGACTTTCCGGCGCGCCAGCAGGCGGCCCGCGCCGAGGGTCAATATATCGGCATCGGCATGGCAAACTATGTCGAGGGAACCGGTCGCGGGCCATTCGAACAGGTGAGCGTGAAACTGGCGTCCTCCGGCTTGATCCACGTCGCGACTGGCGCGGCCGCCATGGGACAAGGCACCAAGACCATGCTTGCACAGATCGTTGCGGAACAACTCGGTGGCGTCATGGAGCGCGTGGTCGTGACCACCGGCGATTCCGCCAAAATCGCCATGGGCTTTGGCGGATTCAACAGCAGACAAACGGTCATGGCCGGTTCCTCCGCTCACCTCGCCGCGCTCAAAGTTCGTCAAAAGATCTTGCAGGTAGCCAGCCATCTATTGGAGGCCGATGCGGCGGATCTCGACATCGACGGGGAGAACGTCTTTGTCGTGGGCGCCGCCGGCATGAAGATCTCCCTGCGGCAGGTTGCCAAGGCGATGATCGGATCCGCCGGCTTCACGCTTCCCGGAAATCTTGCGCCCGGTATCGAGGCGACCGAAAACGTGGTGATCGACGCCATGACCTATGCCAATGGCTGCGCCGTTGTCGAAGTCGCGGTCGATCTTGCAACCGCAGCGGTGACGGTGACCCGCGTCGTGTTCGTGCATGATGGCGGCAAAATCATCAATCCCAGCATTGTCGACGGGCAAATCATCGGTGCGATCGCGCATGGCATCGGCAACGCGCTTTACGAGTGGATGGGTTATGGCGACGACGGACAGCCGCTGACGACAAACCTCGCGGATTACCTGCTGATGACGTCAACCGAGATGCCGCCGATCAGCCTCAGTCACCGGGAGTCGCCGACCCCGCTCAATCCCCTCGGGGTTAAAGGGGTCGGCGAGTCCGGGGTGATGCCGATACCCGCCGCGGTCGCCTCCGCGGTCGAGGATGCACTGTCCCCATTCGGTGTTCGGATCACGCAGGTTCCGATCCGCCCGAACGATCTTGCAGCGCTGCTCGACAAAGCCGGTGTCGTCGTCTGATTATTGTTTGCCGCCCAACAGGCGCCGCACTGCATTCCACAAGACACGGGCCATCAGGCTGAAGCCGGAAATCGGTTTCGGCGCAAGAGGCGCGGTCAGCGCGGCCGGAGCGGACGCCGATGGCGCGTGCACCGCCTGCGCGCCCTGCCCTGCCTTGTCGTGTGCGAGCATCGTGCGCAGCGCGGCAGCGAACTGGCCGATGATTTGGGTGGCGACGTCCTGGATCATTCCGGTTCCGCGGCCATACTGAGCGACAGACCCGGACAGATTCAAACTGGTATCAACATCCACGCGGGTGCCGCCGTCTACCGGCGACAAAGCGAATGTCACCACGCCGTTCGCGCCACCGCGGCCTTTGGCGTCGGAGCCCTGCGCCTTGACCATCGCACGATGCGCGGCATCGTCGATCTCCTCGAAGCGCGCGGTTCCCACGAAGGACAGCGCCACTGGGCCCAAACGAACGGAGACCTTGCCCTTGTAGGTTTTGGGATCGATGACCTCGAGCAACTCCGCGCCCGGCATGCAAGGCGCTATTCTTTTGATGTCCAGCAGGATCGTCCAGGCCTCTTCGACCGGCACCGGCACGTCGAAACTGTTCTTGATGTCCATCCCGGTCCCCGAATTCTATTGCGCGGATGAGAGCGCCGATGTGCGTACGTCGATCGACGGGCCGCGTCCGAGCCGCCGGAGCACCAGTTGGGCAAACGCCATGAGATGATTGTCGCGATAGGGCGCGGCAACAAGCTGAATGCCGACCGGCATTCCGTTCGGACCGCAATGCGTCGGCAGCGTCATTGCGGGCACACGAAGTTGCGTCCAAATGCTCTGGAAGCGATGATCCCCCGTCCATGACAGTCCGAGCGGCGCCTCTCCGGTTACCGTCGGGGCAAGCAACACATCGAAATCCTCGAACACCATATCCAGTTTTCGACGACACTGCGCGACGTGTCGCTGTCCGTCGACATAACGATCGAGTGGCATAGCAAGGCCGTTGCGGATCGTCTTCGCAAGTCCATCGCTGATGCTCGTTCGGTGGGTTTGCCACTCCGGCGCCATACCACGCGCTCGCTCGTAGTCGTTGACGATTTCGCGTGTCTGCGGCAGGTCGTTGAACAACGCCGGAAGCTTAGCCTCGCGTACTGAATGGCCGAACGATGCGAGCCGATTGGCCGCGTCTTCGACCGCGTGGCGGGTCGACTCGTCCGCGCTGTCCCAGGCATAGGTCCGACACAGCCCGATGTGAAGCCGACTGTCGGCCGGCAACCAAGCCACCGTGGCGCTGTTGGTCAGGACGCATTGGGCCAGGGCGATGTCTTCAACCGTGCGGGCCATCACACCGACGGTGTCCAGGCTCTCGGCGGCGGGCTTGACGCCGGCCCGATTGATCATGCCAAAGCTCGGCTTGTAGCCGACAATCCCGCAATAGGACGAGGGGCGCTGGACCGAGCCGCCGGTCTGTGTCCCCAGCGCGAGCGGCACCATGAAATCGGCCACCGCCGCAGCCGAACCGCTCGACGATCCGCCTGGGGTCCGGATCGGGTCGTGGGGGTTAACAGTCTCCGCCGGTGTCGCGCCCGCAAACTCGCACGTGACCGTCTTGCCGAAAATAAGCGCACCTGCCGCACGAAGCAGGGCGACGCACGATGCGTCCGACGTCGGACGATGGCCGCGATAGATCGGCGAGCCCATCTCGGTCGGCATGTCGCCGGTATCGATGATGTCCTTGATGCCGACCGGGACGCCATGTAGCGGTCCGCGGACCGATCGCACATCGAGTTCTCTGGCTTGCGCCAAGACCAGTTCAGGTTCGAAGAACGACCACGCCTTGACGGTGGAATCGCGCAATCTCACGCGTTCGATGCATGATCGTGCGACCTGCTCGCACGTGACGCTGCCGCTCGCGACCTGCGACACGATCTCGACTGCGGACAGCGTGTGCGGCTGGGCGTAGGGCATCGGACGATCCGGATCAGGACACGTGGGTCACTTGCCACGCGATCGTCTCGCCGCCGCGATAGATCAAAGCGCGCTCCTCCGGTCCCGGCACCATCATCTCTTCCGGCGCGACCCAGGGCTTTCGCTCCAGCGTAAGGGTGCCCTCGTTCGGAGGCAGGCGATAATGCGCGGGGCCGTTCAACGAGGCGAACGCCTCCAGTTTGTCGAGTGCTCCTTCCTCATCGAAGACTTTGGCATAGGTCTCGATCGCGACCGGAGCGTTGAACAGCCCGGCGGCGCCGACGATCGCGAGTTTCTTGTGAATCGAATGCGGCGCGGAATCAGTGCCGAGGAAGAAGCAGGTCTCCCCGCCCGTGGCTGCCTTTCGCAATGCTCGGCGATCGCTCTCGGTTTTGATCACCGGCATGCAGTACATGTAGGGCTTGTTGCCCCAGCCGAGCCAGTCAGTCCGATTGAGCTCGAGGTGATAGGGCGTGATCGTGCCGCCCACCTGGCCGGATTTCGACCTCACAAAGTCGCAACCGACCTTGCTCGAGAGATGTTCATGGATGAATCGCAACTCGGGAAACTCGCGAGTCCAGGGTTCAAATGTCCGCTCGATGAACACCGCCTCACGATCGAAAATGTCGACCTCGGGATCGACGGATTCCGCATGGATCAGCAGCGGCATGCCGATGCGCTGCATGCGTTCCAACACCCGCCGGATCTTCTTGAAGTCGGTTACGCCGGCGGCTGAATTTGTGGTCGCGTTAGCGGGATAGAGCTTGACGCCGGTGAACACCTTGTCCTTGAAGCCCCGCTCGACATCATCCGGTTCGGTATCGTCGGTGAGATAGCAGGTCATCAACGGGGTGAAGGCGCTGCCGGCCGGACGTGCCGCCAGCAGGCGCTCACGATAGGCCACCGCATCGGCGGTCGTCGCGACGGGGGGAACAAGGTTGGGCATCATGATTGCCCGCCCGAAGTTCGCGGCAGTGTAAGGCAACGCCGCGCGCATCATGTCCGCATCACGGACGTGCAGGTGCCAGTCATCGGGCCTCTTAATGGTGATGCGGTCCGTCATCCGGGCGGGTCCTCTGGATCAGCGCGCGAGACTAACGTCTCGATAGCCAAAAGCAAACAATAATGCCAAAATTGGCACAATCTGCTTCGGATCGATACCGCTGACGAACACACCGGAATCGCATGGATCGAGGTCGCGGATCGGAAGATCTCCGGCAAAATGTTTCGAAATTGGGGCAAGGACGGAACAGACGGTTTTGGGCCCCGCCGGCGCAGCATCAACCTGGCGGGTCCGGTGTCAATCGCGTCATCAACGAGTACGCCTGGGGCGGGCGAGATTGTGAGGTCCTGATGGGTCACGAAAGACGGAAGGTGCTGGCGCTCGTATGTGCCGTCATCGCGGTGTCTCTGTTGGCACGCCACCCTCTGGGCGCCGCCGAGCTGAAGCCCTGGCGCTATGGCGTCCTGGAAGCCAAGGGTGACGCCGGCTTCACCTACATGATCGATCGCGGGTTCGCCGAGAAGCAGGGGCTGAAGCTCGAGATCTTTCGATTCAAGTACGACAACCAGCTGCTGCAGGCGCTGGTCGCGGGCGAACTCGACGCCTTCGAAGGAAGCCCGGGCAACGACATCATGGCGGCCGCGCGTGGCGCCGATGTCAAGATTATCGGTTGCACATGGCCCGGCCTGCCGCATGTGATCCTGGCGCGAGGCCTCGCCTCGCCGCAGGATCTTAGGGGCAAAAGCGTTGCGCTCGGGCCTCCCGGCACGCTACCGGAGCTTTTGGTGCGCATTCTGCTCAGCCAGAATGACATTCCCGTTGAGACGGTTAAATTCAGCGGTCTCGGCAACGACGTCGACCGCTACAAGGCGTTGGTCGCCAACGTGGTGGATGCCGCCGTGGTGTCGAACGAATTCCTGCCGGTCATGGAGAAGCAAGGGCTCAAGCTGCTCGCGGCAGCAAGCGACTTCGCGCCGAACTTCGCGCGCCTATGCATTCAAATGACGGGCAAGACATTGGCCAGCCACTCCGATGATGCCGCCCACTTCATGGCCGCCGAAATCTCCGCCTTACGCTACGCGGTCGCGCATCGCGAGGAGACACTGGCGCTCACGCGGGAACTGACCGGGGAGAAAGAAGACGACCCGCGCGCCGGCTACATATTCGATTGGGCATTGAAAACCGGGTCGCTCGATCCCGAAGTGGGGATTCCAGTGAACAAGCTTGCCTATATCCAGGAGCAATTGCTCAAGACTGGCAACTTGTCGCAACCCTTCGACGTCAAGACCATGATCGATGCGAGCGTGCGGGCGAAGGCGCTTGCAATTCTGGGACAATAAGAATCGAACCGGCCTGCGTTACGACCCAGAACCGTCCCCTCGCCTGTAAGCAGACCGCGCGTCCAGCACAGCCTCGACGATCGAAATATAGCCGGTGCAGCGACAGATATTGCCTGAGAGTACCTCGCGCACCCGATCGGCGTCGCAATCGGGCTCTTCAGTAAGTAGCGCATGCGCCGTTGTAATCATGCCCGGTGTGCAGAAGCCGCATTGCAGAGCATGATGCTTGCGGAAGGATGTTTGCAAGGCGGTCAGTTCCTGGTCGTTCGACAGCCCTTCGATTGTCACGACTTTGCTCCCCTCTGCCTGGACCGCCAGCATCAGGCACGAACGCACCGCGTCGCCATTCACCAACACGGTGCAGGCGCCGCACACTCCGTGTTCGCACCCGACGTGGGTACCGGTGAGACCGAGTTCGTGGCGCAGGCAATCCGCCAGCGTAATCCGCGCTTCAGCCTCGACGCCAACCGCGTTGCCGTTGACCTCGAATTGAATAGACATTTGACCTACCCGGCGGAGCATTTGAGTGCGCGTTCAACCAATGTACCCGTCAGTGAACGGCGATAGGCGGCGCTGGCATGAATGTCATCGTGCGGGCTCACTGCCGCCGACGCAGCGCTTGCGGCTGCGGCCATTGTTGCATCGTCAATGGTGTGACCGTCCAAGACAGCCTCTACGGCGGTGAGGCGCTGCGGACGATCGGCGACGCCGATGACACCGACATGCGCATTGCTCACCTTGCCGTCCGCATCGAAATCATAATAAAGAGCGACGCCGGACATCGCGAAGTCTCCGCGCCGCTGGGCGAACTCCTGGAACGCGAAGCGTCTCTGCGCCGGCCAATGCGGAAACCGGATTTCAGTGATGATTTCGTCGGGCTCGAGTGCGGTCGTCAGCGCTCCTTGGAAAAAATCGACGGCCTTGATGACGCGGACGCCTGCTGTTCCGACCGCGGTGATTTCCGCATCACACGTGATCGCAATTCCCGGTAACTCTGCTGCAGGGTCGGCGTGCGCGATGCTGCCTCCGACGGTACCGCGATTGCGGATCTGATAGTGCGCAACGTGCGCGACCGCGGCGACAAGCAGAGGATGCGCCCCGGCCAGACGGGCATCATCCTCGATGTCGCGCCAGCGCACCATTGCACCGAGACGGATGCCATCGTCGGAGATTCGGATTTGCTTGAGGTCAGGGATTTTTCGCAGATCGACCAGCAGGCTTGGGAGCGCCACCCGAAACGCCATCATCGGCATCAAGCTCTGCCCCCCAGCCAAGGGTTTCGCTTCGCCATCGTGGGCAGCAAGCAGCGCTACGGCCTCGGCCAGTGTCGCCGGGCAGGCATAGGCGAACGAGGGCAATTTCATGGCCTCAATTCCGCCCGTCAACCGATGGTGTCGAGCGAGCGGTGTTGATAAGCTCCCACAGGCGCGGCGGCGTGAGAGGCAATTCTCGCGGCTCGACACCGAGCGAGCAAAGCGCCGAGGCAATGGCGTTGGACATCACGCCTCCGACCGGAATGATGCCGCCCTCCCCTGCACCCTTGGCGCCGAGCGGATTGTTCGGTGAGGGATAGAGCTGCATGGAGACGGCGCGCAGGTTTGGGTAATCGGTGGCGAGCGGAACCATGTAATCGGCCAGGGAGCCGACGAGCAGTTGCCCGTTGGCATCGTACGGGAGGTGTTCGCTGAAAACACTCCCGAGCCCCTGAACTGTCGCGCCGGTCACCTGGCCGTGCAGGGTCAGCGGGTTGATGACGCGACCCACATCGTCAACGATCACGTAATCCAAAACCTCCACATGCCCGGTCTTTGGGTCGACGGCGACGTGCGCGATGGCAGAACCATAGGTGTAGGTCGGCTTGGAGCTGCTGAAGCTGCCCTCGCCGGCCAAACTCTGGACGCGGGCGACGTCAGCCAGGGCAATCGACCGGCCGTCGGCGGCGCGCGCGACGCCGTCCGCAACTGTCAGGTCACCCAAGGTGATCGACAACCGCGCCGCCGCCGCTTCACCGAAGGCCGCGAGCAGCTTCTTCGCCGCCAACACGATGGCGGATCCGCCCATCACTGTCGCGCGCGAGCCGTAGGATCCAAAACCCTCGCGGAGGTAATGCGTTGAACCGTGCAGGACGCGAATGCGCTCCAACTGAATTTCGAGTGCGTCCGCCGCGATCTGGGCCATGACAGTCTCGAGGCCCTGCCCAATGGCAGAGGATCCGACATACACGTCGACCGCGCCATCGGCTGCGACCTCAATTCTGGCATTTTCTCTCGGACCCGAGGCCCCGCCTTCGATGAAGCAGGCAATACCAAGTCCGTGAAAACGTCCATCGATCAGCTTTCCGACCAGATCTTGCTTCTCCTCCCAGGCCGACTCCGCGATGGCGCGATCGAAGGCCGTGCGATAATCCCCACTGTCGCAGGCGGTCTCGCCGAAGCCGTCGTCCGGCACGAGCGTCGGCAATTTGTAGGGCATGTCCGCCGCCGTCAGCAGATTGCGGCGCCGGATCTCGAGCCGGCCAACACCGAGATCACCGGCGGCGAGGTCGATCATGCGCTCGCAAAAGAAACAACCTTCGTAGCGGCCTGGCCCGCGATAGGTCCCCGCGGGTGTTTTGTTGCTGACAACCGCGCGCGATTCAAAATGGATATTGGGGACGCGGTATGGGCCCGCTAGGAATTGGGCGACGTTCCTGACCGAAGTCGTCCCGTTGGGTCGAACGTAGGCGCCGATGTCGACGTGAATCGTGCCGCGCAGACCCACGATACTTCCATCGCGGTGACACGCAATCTCGATCTCGCCCTGCATCTCGCGCGCGTGCGCAATCGCCGTAAGGTGCTCGCGCCGATCTTCAATCCACTTGATCGGATGTCCGAACTGTCTCGCCGCGAACGCGACAAGAAAGTCTTCCGGGTAAAACTCGCCGCGCGCGCCGAAGCCGCCGCCCACGTCCAGTTCGACATAGTCGACGTCGGTCTCCGCAAGGCCCATCATCTGTGCGAGCGCCCTGCGGTTGAAGAACGGAAGTTTTGCCGCTCCGGAAACACTCAGGCGCCCTGTCTGCGCGTTCCATTGCGACAGAAGTCCGCGGGTTTCCATCGGCAGCGCCGTCTGTCGTTGAACGCCGAATTGTTCGCGTCGAACATAGTGGGCGGTACGAAATGCGCCCTCCACATCGCCGCACCTGGCGGTGAACACGGCGGCAACATTAGTCTTTGTGCCTTCAAAGAGAAGCGTCTGGCCTTGCTCAGAAGCATGCCAATCCACGACCGGCGTAAGCGGATCGATGTCGACGACAATGTGCTGCAGCGCATCTTCCGCCAAGGCGGCATTCGCCGCCAGAACCATGGCGACCGGCTCGCCCACATAACGGATCTTGTCCACGCCGATGACCGGCTGCGCATAAGGATCCATCGTTGCATTGGGACGCCGGAACGGGATCGTCGGCATCGGCCTTGGAATATCCGCCGCGGTGACCAGCGCGTGAACCCCTGGCATCGACAGCGCCGCGGTCGCATCGATACGCCGAATGGTTCCATGCGCGACGGCGCTGCGAACGAAGGCGGCATGCCATAGCCCCTCGCACTTGAAATCGTCGATATATTGCCCTTTGCCGCGCAGAAACCGCAGATCCTCGACGCGCTCAATGGGACTGCCGATATAAGTATTTGCAGCTTTCATGCCGCTTCGACTTCGCTGGTCTTGCGCGTGAGACGTTTCACCAAGCCCCAACCGCTCACTTCGGCAATACCGCGCCGAATTTCGCGCGGACGTGGGTCTCGAGCTCATCGCTCGCGCGCACCACAATCGGAAACGTGTCGCGCCGGTGGAACGGCTTGCAGGCGTCGATCACGACACGCGCATTGCGCGGATCGGTCTCGGAATAGGCCATCGGGTCCAGAGCCGAACTCCAGCACCCGCGCAGGAGCTCCATGCCCTCGCGAGGATCGCAGCGCGTACACATCGCCCAAATGACCTTGTCCATGTCGGCGGGATCGATGTCGTCGTCCACCACGATGACAAAACGGTTCACATAGGCGCCGGCATGGCATTGCGAGGCGATCAGCCCGGCCTGTTTGGCGTGACCGGCGTACATCTGCTTGATCGAGACCGTGAGCCACAGCCGGCTGCCGCCAGCCGCGTGCGACCACACTCCCCTCACCTCGGGGACGCCAGCAGCTTCGAGCTGATTCCACACTGCGCCGGAGCGATAGCTGCCGCGATAAAACGAGTCGTCGTCCGGTGGAATGCCCGGGATCGCGCCGAGCAGGATCGGATCGTGGCGGTACATCAGCGTCTCGATGCGGATGACCGGCTCCTTCTTCAGCCCACCGGCGTAGTAACCGGTCCACTCGCCGAGCGGGCCTTCGTCGATCCGGTCGTTCGGATGAATGAAGCCCTCGAATGCGATTTCGGCGTGCGCAGGGATCGGCAGTCCGGTCTTCGGCCCCATGATCACTTCGACCGGTTCACCGAGCAGACCGCCGGCCGCGTCGTATTCGTTTTTGCCGTGGGGGATTTCCAGACCCGCAATCATGAACAGCGCCGGATGCATGCCGCACACCACCGCCACCGGACACAATTGGCCGCGCTCGTGATACTTGCGCTGGATCATGTCGCCATGCTTGCCCTTGGAGCACATCACAGTCGCAAGCTTCTTTTCGTGCGCCTGCACGCGATAAGCGCCGTAATTGATCCAACCGGTGTCTGGGTCCTTCATGATCACCATGTCGCCGGTGCCGATATAGTAGCCGCCATCGTGCTCATGCCATTTCGGCACGGGAATCTTGAACAGGTCGATGTCGTCGCCGGTCTTGACGTTCTCCAGGAGCGCACCGCTCCCCACCGTCACCGGCGGAATCGTCTTCGCTTCCTTCATGTACTTACGCCAGTGGCGCACCAGCTCGATCTCCGTACCATCGGCAGGATTGTTCATAGTCAGATTGATGCGGCGGATCGAGGTGAGAATGTTGGCGAGAACGCGGTGGCCCTTCGGATAACCCGGGATATCGTCGAACAACACCGCCGGATTGCCGGTCTTACGCTGGTAGATGTCGACGATGCCACCGATCTCCCGCTCGCGGTCGGCGCCGGAGATGTGAACGATTTCGCCCGCCGCATCCATCTGCGCCAGCCAGACGCGCAGGTCCTGTCGAGACGTGTTGGCTCGGTTGATGGCGCGGGTATCGACGATCGTATTCACTGGTGCGCTCCGTGCTGGCGACGCTTCGATGCGTTACTGCTGCAGATTAGCATCCCGGATGACTTTGGCCCATTTCGCAAGCTCCTGAGTGATGCGCGCCGCAGCCTCTTCAGGCGAGTTCCCAACCGCGTTGAATCCGAGCGCCTCGAATGTCTGCTGTATGTCAGGCATCGCCAAGATCTTGCGGATTTCACGATTGAGAACGGTCACAATCTCGGCCGGTGTGCCCGCGGGAACAAGAACAAACAGCAGCGTCTCGGCCTCCTGCCCGGGAACACCCGCTTCTTCCATGGTCGGGACGTCAGGCAACGCGCTCGACCGCTTGGTCCCGGTCATCGCAAGCGCGCGCAGCGCTCCGGCCTTGATCAGCATGACGGCCGGCGGCAGGCCGGTAAAGGCGATCCGAGTATGACCGGCGACGGTCGATTGCAACGCCGGCCCGGCGCCGGAAAATGGAACGTGCACGAGATCGGTCTGGGTCGATAGCCGGAACAGCTCCCCCGAAAGATGCGGCGTGGTCCCGACCCCTGCGGAGGCAAAACCATAGGTGCCGGGGGCGCTGCGAATGGCGTCGACCAGTTCGGTTACGGTCTTGGCCGCTTCGCCGGGATATACCACCAGCACGTTGGGGGATGCCGCGGCGATCGTCACCGGCGCGAAGTCCTTATGAGGATCGTAAGGCATTCTCGCATCGAGGCTTGGATTGACGACGAAACTCGAGCTGGTAATGAGGATCGTGTATCCGTCGTGCGGCGACGCGGCGACCGCGCGGCTCCCGATATTGCCGCCGCCCCCACCCAGATTTTCGATGTAGAACTGCTGGCCGAGACCTTCGGACAGCTTTTGTGCAAGCTGTCGCGCCATCACATCCACCACGCCGCCGGGAGCGAACGGAACAACGACCTTCACTGAACGGGTCGGGTACTGGCTTTCTTGTGACCGCGCGGACGTTATTGCAGCCAGCACGAGACCCAAAAACGTAACAATACGGAGCAGGCTTTTCATTACCCCCTCGGCAGCTGGTACGACCAAAATGCTGCTCAGGATCGCTTCCGGCCGAGCGGTCCGAATAACATCGAAAAAGCGTCGCCAAGCATCATTGCGATGAGGCCCTTGATCGTGTCCCATTTTTATTACATTGTAAAGTAATTGAGTGCGTCGACCATTTTTGCTAGCACTGGTTCCTGTACCGCTCCTCCCGGGACCAGCACGCGAGTGCAATGAGACTGCCGCGCCGTCGATTGATTCAGCTCGCTGCCGGGGCCGCCGCGCTCCCGGCGCTCGCACGCATCGCCAAGGCGCAAACCTATCCTAACCGCCCGGTGCGCATCATCGTTGGCTATTCCGCAGGTGGCGTCAGCGACATTCTCGCGCGGTTGATCGGGCAAAGATTATCGGAGCGGCTCGGCCAGCCATTCATCATCGAGAACCGGCCGGGCGCAGGGAGCAACATCGGCACCGAGGTGGTCGTGCGTGCGCCTGCGGATGGCTATACGCTCCTACTGGTCGGCGTCGCGAATGCGATCAACGTCACGCTCTATAACAATCTCAACTTCAATTTCATCCGCGACATCGCGCCGGTTGCGATCATCGAGCGCGCGCCTCTAGTCATGGAGATCAACCCGTCGGTTCCGGTCAACACCGTTGCCGAATTCATCGCCTATGCCAAGGTCAATCCGGGCAGGATTAACATGGCATCAGCAGGCACCGGCGGCGCGACCCACGTTGCCGGCGAGCTCTTCAAAATGATGGCCGGCGTCAATTTGGTTCACGTGCCTTATCATGGCTCATCGCCAGCGCTGTCGGATCTTCTCGCCGGGCAGGTGCACGTCATGTTTGACAACATGGCCTCGTCGATCGCGCTTATTCGCGCTGGTCGCTTGCGCCCACTGGCCGTGACGACGCCGGCGCGCTCGGAGACGCTTCCCGATGTTCCGTCGATTAGCGAGTTTGTCCCCGGCTACGCGGCCAGCGGGTGGAACGGCATCGCGGCACCAAAGAACTGTCCGGCGGAGATCGTGGCGGCATTGAATACGGAGGTCAACGCGGCACTGGCCGATCCTAAAATAAAGGCAAAGCTCGCGGACCTCGGCGGCACGACGCTTCCAGCCTCGTCAGTCGAATTTGGAAAATTCATCGCCGAGGATACCGAAAAGTGGGCCAAGGTCGTGACGTTCGCTGGCATCAAACCGGATTGATTGGGTTCGCCTCGGCCGTACTTAGTCGACGGGAATGTCGGGTGGTCGGCGTTTACAGACAGGAAGATGGCAGAGCGGCATTCTAACCCAGAGCAAAATAGTAGACCTGCGATAATATCCCAGCCACATGCGCTACCTTTGGTTGCGCTTGATCTGCGCTCCTCGGGTCGACGCGTACTCAAGCGTTCGGCCGCGATCCCTGCACAATCAATGGCTGCAAAGTCGGGGATCGCGGTGACGCAAAACGTCCGTCAATTAACGAGGCTTTGAGGTTCGGTCATTACCGTCTTCCGCATTGAGGGAGTCTGTCATGGCAAGGATATCAAGCAGGTTGAGCGTTCGCAGCCTGCTGGGCGGATTGATCGGTATCATGGGACTCATCCTGAGCCTCGTGTGTGCCAACAATCTCGTCAGCGCTTGGCAGCGCTATGATGCGGGAGAACGCGTCACGGAGCTGTCAGTTGCCGACAAGGCATTGTTCGAGGCGATGCAGACCTATCGCATCGAGCGCGGCGATTCCGGATCAGCCTTGGCCACGACTGTCGAGCAGGGCAACATATTGAAGAAGAAGGTCGATGAACTGCGCGCGACCGTGGACGCGCAGCTTGCCATTGCGATTCCGATCCTCAACCGCGTGTCGGTTCCGGGTCTGCCCGCCGCTCGCAACAAACTCAACGACGACTATCAGATGCTTAAAGCACTGCGTGCGCGGGTCGACGCTGCCATGCAGCAGCCGACTGCGGAGCGTGACAAAGATCTCGTGCAGACCTTCATGCCAAAAGCCGAGACGCTTCTGCTAGACTTGGAAGACAACGCGACCGTCCTGGAAACGGAAATGCGGCTGCGCGACCCGGCGATCGGCGAGTTGGCGTTGGTGCGGAGCACTGCTTGGAACGCACGCTCCTCGCTCGGCGCAAAAATGTTGCGGATCATTACCGCGCTCGCCAAGCGCCAAGGACTGACGCCGGCAGAGCTGGCCGCAATCCAGGTCAACGAGGGCCGCATGGCGGTTGCCTGGGAACTCGTGCGCGACATCGTTACCCGTGAGGGAGCAGCGCCGGCGCTGAGAGCCGCGTACGACAAAGCGCAGGATACTTTTTTTGCACCGGCTGTCGCGCAGCAACTCGAGGGCATCGTACGGTCGTTGTCGGCCGGTGAGATACCATCTCTTGTGATGTCCGAATGGCAAGGAGATATCGCCGGGCGTATGATCTCCGTCGGCGCAGTAGCGGGTGCTGCCGCTGATCTCATCACCATCCGTGCGACGGAGACCGCGGCAGACGCCAAAAGAACGGTGATCTTGTTCGGCGTGACGCTCGCCCTTGCGGTGACGTTTGCGCTCGGCGGCTTCGTCCTCATCCAAGTGCGTGTCTCGCGCCCGATTACCGAGATCGCGGACGTCATGCGCCGGCTCTCCGACAACGATCTGACGGTGAACGTTCCCGGCGCCAATCGAGGTGACGAGATCGGTCGCATGGCGAACGCCGTGCTGGTGTTCAAGGACAAGATGATTGAAGCCGAGCGTCTGCGATCAGAACAGGCGGCGGCGGAAATGCGCGTGACGGCTGAGCGTAAGAGCGAGATGCATAAACTGGCGGATGCGTTCCAGGCGGCTGTCGGAAATATTGTCGGGACGGTCTCGTCTGCTTCGAAGCAGCTTGAATCCACGGCAATTACGCTGACATCGACCGCCGAGACAACCCTGAGGCTTTCGACCACGGTGGCGGCCGCGTCCGAGCAGGCCTCTGCCAACGTCAACTCTGTAGCCTCGGCGTCGGAGCAACTCGCGGGTTCGGTCGATGAGATCGCCCGCCAGGTCCAGATATCGAGCAAGATCGCGGGTGAAGCGGTTAGCCAAGCACAGAAGACCGATGCCCGTATCGCCGAACTGTCGCAGGCCGCGTCGCGCATCGGCGATGTTGTCAAGCTCATCAACGGAGTCGCCGAACAGACCAACCTGCTTGCGCTTAATGCCACCATCGAGGCCGCACGTGCGGGCGAGGCCGGCAAGGGCTTCGCGGTTGTCGCCCACGAAGTGAAAGCGCTCGCCGCCCAGACCGCCAAGGCAACGGACGAGATCAGCGCCCAGATTGCCGGAATGCAGGCGGCGACACGAGACTCGGTCGCCGCCATCAAGGAGATCGGCGGAACGATCGGTAACATCTCCGAGATCGCAGCAGCGATCGCGGCCGCGGTCGAGCAGCAGGGCGCAGCCACCCAAGAAATCTCACGCAACGTCCAGCAGGCGGCGCGCGGAACAGCCGAGGTCGCGAACAACATCACCGACGTAAGCCGCGGAGCCTCCGCGACCGGATCTGCGTCGTCGCAGGTGCTGTCATCGGCCCGATCGCTGTCCAATGAAAGCAACCGCCTCCAGCTTGAGGTTGAAAACTTTTTGAATACGGTGCGTGCTGCCTAGCGGGGACGCCAGCAATGATGGCGCCTTAAATTCTCGAGGCGCGTGTCTCTGGCCGCCGAGCAAATAGCCGCTTCGTCACCGCTCCGAATGGCTGCCATTATCTACACGTCGAACCGAGATGAGAATTGGTCACGAGGACACCACTGCGCGCCGACCGTTCACCGCTGGATCTTCAACGTCAGGCCGTTTGGGAAGGCACGAGACATAGTCCTCCTCCGATATGCCAGTTTTGAGCAACTTCGCGAATTGCTGCGCCGGCACCGGCCGGCTGAAATAGTAACCCTGCGCCTCGTCGCAATGGTGCGCGCGGAGAAACGCAAACTCCTCCGGCCGCTCCACGCCCTCCGCAACGACTCTGAGCTTGAGGCTCCGAGCCATGCTGATCACCGCAGTCACGATCGAGGTATCGTCGTCCGCGGCGCTGATTTGGCGGACGAACGACTGGTCGATTTTGAGGGCATCAACTGAGAATTTTCGAAGGTAACTCAGGCTGGAATAGCCAGTTCCGAAGTCGTCGACCGCCACCTGGATGCCCGCGCGCCGCAAGGCGCTGAGGATATAGGCGCTGGACTCGGCCCGCTTCATCAGCACACTCTCAGTCAGCTCCAATTCGAGACATCGCGGATCGAGACCGGTTTCGCGAAGGATCGCGAACAAGCTTTCCAGGAAATTCTCCGACCGAAACTCCATCGCGGAGACATTGACGGCCACGGTCTTTATCGGCAGGCCGGCATCGTTCCAAGCGCTCGCCTGCCGGCATGCCTCGCGAAGAACCCAGGCGCCGATCGGCAAGATGAGCCCGCAGGATTCGGCAACCGGGATGAACTGCGCCGGGGAGATCCATCCGCGCGTGGGATGCGTCCAACGTATCAAGGCTTCTGCGCCGGTGATCGCTCCCGTCGCCAAATTGATCTTCGGCTGGTAGTGGAGTGTGAATTCCTCGCGTTTGATGGCGCTCCGAAGACCCTCCTCGATCGATTGACGCTCCACGGCTCGAACATTCATTGCAGGCTTGAAGAATTGAAAACTCTGGCGTCCGTTCTCCTTGGCCTGGTACATCGCAGTGTCGGCGTTCTTGATCAGGGTGTCGGCGTCGAGGCCGTCGTCGGGATAGACGCTGACACCGATACTGGTGGTGATATGAAGGTCGCGCTCCTCCAGGGAATGCGCCTCGGCAACCACTTCCAGCATGCGCCGCGCCGTGACCGCCACACCTTCCGGGTTTTGTACGTCCGAAAGCAGCACCACGAATTCGTCACCCCCCTGCCGACTCACCGTGTCCGAGAGGCGGACACAATCCACCAGGCGCTTCGCAATCGATTGAAGAAGCCGGTCGCCGATCGGGTGTCCGAGCGAATCGTTGATATGTTTGAATCCGTCCAAATCCAAAAACAACACCGCGACCTTGCTGCCGTGACGCGGCGCCAAGGCAATGGCCTGGTTGATCCGGTCGTTAAGCAACATGCGATTGGGCAGCCCGGTCAGAAAATCATGCTCGGCCGAATGGATCATTTGCAATGCCATCGCCCGCGCCGCGCTGACGTCGCGGAAAACGATGACTGCGCCGGTCGACTTTCCTTCTCGGTCGTGGATGGGGGCAACGGAATCTTCGATCGGGATTTCAAATCCGTCACGCCGAATGAGAATCGAGTCTGACGGAATGTGAGAGGCTCGATTTCGCTCGACCGCCATCTCCATCGGATCAGGAATGGCTTCTCGATTCGCAGTGTCCAGAATTCGGAATACGTCGGCCATAGGTCGGCCGGCCGCTTCTTGCAATGTCCAGCCGGTCATTTTTTCCGCGACAACATTAAGGAAGGTGAGATTTCCCGCAATATCCGTGCATGCAACGGCATCGCCGATGCTGTTGAGCGTGACTTGGGCGCGCTCCTTTTCGACGAACAACGCCTCTTCCAGGATCTTGCGTTCGATCGCATAACGCAGGGCTCGCACCAGGCCGCGCGTGGTGCCGTAAGTGTCAATCTGGTTCTTGACGAGATAATCCTGCGCACCCTCCTGAAGGGCTTGGGCGGCCAGTAGCTCGTCGTCCATGCCGGTCAGCACGACCAGAGGGACTCGGGGTGCCGCCGCGTGCGCACGGCGCACCGCTGTCAAGCCCTGCGCGTCGGGCAATCCAAGGTCGAGCAGCACAATATCAACTGCATGGTCGGCGAGGTACGTCTCGGCTTCACCCATGCTCTCGACATGCGTTAGCTCGGTGCGCTCCGAACCCTGATCGACGAACAGCTCGCGAAGCAAACGGGCATCTCCGCGATTGTCTTCGATCAAAAGAACTTCTTTGATCGGCTTCATCGTCATCCGCTTTCCGCCTGCTGTGGCAACTTGACCTTCGTCAGCCAGAAATCGTTGATGCTTCTCACTAGATTTTCGAACGCGTCCAGTTGCACCGGTTTGCTGAGATAGCAATTGGCCTGGAGTTGATAGCTCTTCACGATATCCGCCTCCGACTCGGACGTCGTTAGAATGACCGTTGGAATTGTTTTCAGGCTGTCATCCTCCTTGATGTGGACCAACACCTCGCGGCCATCCATTTTTGGGAGGTTCAGATCCAGGAGAATAAGGTCGGGACGCGGGGCATCGCTGTGGACTCCCTCCCGCCGCAGAAAGGACATAGCCTCCACACCATCCGACGCCACGTGCAAATGGATGGCGCGGTTGGCCTCGTGGAAGACTTCCTGCGTCAGCCGGACGTCGCCGGGACTATCCTCGACCAAGAGAACCTCTATGGGCATTTTATGCTATCCAGCTGCTGACGTGTTCTCAGCTCCTTCAAGGGTGAAGCGAAACGTGGACCCGTGGCCGGGCTGAGATTCCACGGAGATGTTTCCGCCGTGGCGCTCGACGATCTTTTTGCAGATCGCCAGTCCGATGCCGGTGCCTGCGAACTCCTCGCGCTTGTGCAGCCGCTGGAACATGCCGAAGATCTTGTCGAAGTACTGCGAGTCGATCCCGAGCCCGTTGTCCTTGACCGAGAACGTCCATCGCTTGCCGCCATTCTTGGCGGCGATGTGAATGCGGGGAATTCCCGCGTTCTGGTACTTGATGGCGTTGCCGACGAGGTTCTGGAACAGCTGCGTCAATTGTCGCTCGTCCGCAACCACCCGCGGCAGGGCGTCGTGCGTCACCACTGCGCCGCTGTCGGCGATGGCGCCGCGGAGATTCACTAGCGCCTGCTCGAAGGCATCCTCGCTGGCGATGTCGCCGAGTTCCTTGCCTTTGGTTCCGACGCGTGAATAGGCCAGCAGATCCTGGATCAGACGCTGCATGCGGCTCGCGCCATCCACCGCGAAGGCGATGAACTCATCGGCGTCGGCGTCCAGCTTGCCCTTGTAGCGGCGCGATAGCAGCTGGGTGTAGCTGGCCACCATCCGCAGCGGCTCCTGCAGATCGTGGGAGGCGATATAGGCGAACTGCCCCAGCTCCTCGTTGGAGCGGTTCAGTTCCTCGACCTTTTGCAGCAGATGCGCCTCGGCTTTCTTGCGCACGCTGATGTCGCGGATCGCCGCCGTCACCAGGGTGCCCTCCGGGCTTTCCAGCGGGCTCAGCATCAGTTCGATCGGAAACTGGCTGCCGTCCTGGCGCTGGCCATTGAGCTCGATCCCGGTCCCGATCTGCTGCGCCAGGGCGTCTTCGCTGGAGCGCAGCCCATCGGCGATCAGGCGCTCGGCAAAGCCGACCGGAATGATGTTCGTCACCTTCTGGCCCAGCAGTTTGTCGCGGCGGTAGCCGAACTGCTTTTCCGCCTGCACGTTCAGCAGCACGATCTCGCCGGCCTGGCTCACCACCACCATCGCATCGGGCGCCGCTTCCAGCAGGCCGCGGTAGCGGCCTTCCATCTGCGCCAGATGGATCTCCGCGGTCCGGCGCACACTGATGTCGCGGACCGCCGCCGTCACCAGGGTGCCCTCCGGGCTTTCCAGCGGGCTCAGCATGATCTCGATCGGGAACTCGGTACCGTCCTTGCGCCGACCGATCAGCTCGATCCCGGTCCCGATCTGCTGCGCCAGCGCGTCTTCGCTCGAGCGCAGATCATCGGCGATCAGCCGCTCGGCAAAACCGACCGGTATTATGTTGGTGACTTTCTGGGCGATCAGTTCATCGCGGCGATAGCCGAACTGCTTCTCCGCCTGCACGTTCAGCAGCACGATCTCACCGGCCTGGTTCACCA
>Ga0265342_10000192_pt1 | contig 68172 bp, 55 predicted proteins | sample 4CB327metaG_FD_203125 | JGI IMG/M metagenome (GOLD analysis project Ga0265342, IMG submission 203125) | Rhizosphere microbial communities from Carex aquatilis grown in University of Washington, Seatle, WA, United States - 4-CB3-27 metaG | ecosystem: Host-associated > Plants > Roots >...
AAAATTCAAAGCTCGGCGTATCGCCAGCCTGAAAGAGGCCGCCAAATCCCTCGGCTACTCCCTCACGGAGGCCCCGGCTTCCCAGGGCTCTCCAGGTTAAGTTTCAGGTCAGAGGGCAGACCTTGCGAGAAGCGACGCTCGCGTGCCTCGGCTCGCGCAAGGCTTGACCTCTCCGGTCCCCTCCCCCGCGGACGGGGGGGGACCGGAGATCCTCAGCCGCCGCCGCCCGCTGGCTTCTTCGCGGCGCGGCCCTTGCGCACCGGCTTCGTCGCGGGCTTGTCGCTGGCCTTGTCGTCGGCCTTGCCTGCCGCCTTGTCCTCGCTCTTTTCTGCGGGCTTCTCCACCGCCAACTTGTTGTCGCCCACATCGTCGCTGTCGTCGTCGCCACCTTCCTCGGCCTTCCGGCGCGCCGCTTCGGCTTCGGTGGCCTTGCGCTCGCTTTCGACCTCGTCGGCCTGGCGCTTCTTGTCCGCGTCCTCGGCGCGCTTGACCTCGGCGGCGACCTCGCGGTCCATCTCCTTCTGCCGCTTCGCCTCGCAGCCGACCGGCTCGCAATCGCCCGGGCACTCGCACTTGGCGTTCTTGTTGGTGCACATGCATGACGCGCCGTTGCGATAGCAACCGCAGGCGTTCAGCGAAACACCGGGCGGTGCACCCCCCTTGCTCGATGCGGTCGCATCGGTCTTGTCCGTTTTCTTCGGGGTCTTCGCGCCGGCGGCCGCGCCGCCCATGGCCAAGAACGTGAAACCGACGATTCCGATCGCCCAGATCACCACCGCGCGTCGTTGGAGCTGGTGTGACGTCCGCATGTCCGCCTCCCTTGAGGGCCCGTTATCAGGCCTCAGGTCTACCGGATTTCCCGGCGGGAAGCACCACCGGTTCTTCGGGATCGTCGAGCTCGACGTGGAAGCGGTGCAGAAACCGATGAGCGACCGGTCCGACCGCGACGCCCGCGCTGGCGATGAAGATCACGCCGCTGAACAGTGCGTAGCCGCTGGCGAACAGCTTGGCGCCGTCGTTCGGGAGCGGCGATACCGGACCCATGCCGGTCAGGATCATCGACGCATTGAGGATCGAGTCGACCCAGTCGAGCCCGGCGGTGAGGTGATAGCCGAGCACGCCGACGCCCAGCGAGACCGCGATCAGCGCGCCCGAGATGGCAATGCCATGGCCCATGCGCCGCGCAAACTCTTGCCGCGTCGGCATCGGCAGCGGACGCCGGTGGCGGCCATCAGACACTGCTGGTCTCGCTGGGCGTCGCGATCAGCTGGTTGGCGGAACGCTGCAGGTCCAGCTGCTGGCGACGCTCGCGCAGGATCTCACGCACCACGATCTGCAGCGCCGCAACCACCGGGACCGCGACGATCGCGCCGATGATGCCCGCGATCTCGCCGAGGAACAGCACCGACACCGTCACCACCAGAGGGTTCACGTGCACCGTGCGCCGGAAGATCAGCGGCGAGAGCACGTTGCCCTCGAGCTGCCCGTAGAGGATGAAATAGATCGCGCTCGCGAGGCCGTGCCACGAGCCCCCGGTCAAGAGCGCGATCAGAGTTATCAGCGTGCCGGTCACGAACGGGCCCGCATAGGGGATCGTGCTCGACGCGCCGCTGAGGATGCCGAGCGGCAGGAAGAACGGCACGCGGTTGATGGCCAGGAACGTGGTCGTCAGCGTGGCGTTGATGGTGCAGATCAGCGTGAGCCCACTGAGGTAGCCGCCGATCGAACGATAGATCTTGTGCAGCACGTTCTCGTAGATCTGCCGTCGTTCCGATCTCGCCTCTTCGAGCCCGGCGCGGATGACGCGGCCGCCGAAGATCAGCATGAACACGGTGAGAAAGAAGATCGTCACCAGTGCGCCCGCCAGCGTCAGGATCCCGCCGAGCGCGGTCAGGATCGGCGTCGCCGCACCCTCGAGCATTTCCGGCAGCCCCTTCTCGGCCTTCTCGATCCGATCGGCGACGTGAAACTGATGATCGAGCCGCAGGAACCACTTGCTCTGGCGCGCGGTGTGGATGAACCCGGGCGCCTGCTGGACCAGCGCCTTGCCCTGTTCGACGCCAGGGGGTATCAGCGTGAACCCGAATCCGGTGAGGAGCCCGAGCAGGCCGAGCGTCACCGTGCCGATCGCGACGACACGCGGGAACCGGCGGCGCACCAGCCACTGCACGGCGTGGTCGAGCGCGACCGCGAGCAGCACGGCCGTGCTGGTCAAGGTGATCGCCACCAGCGAGTGGATCGCGGCCATGACCAGCGCCAGCACCAACAGCACCCCGAACGACACGGTGAAGACCGTCTTCAGGGTCACCTGCGAGGGGGCGACTTCGCGATTCGGCGCTGGGGCCTCGGGCGTCACGGGTCTCCGTTCTGGCGATGGTTCCGTCGGAAGCGCTGCCTATGGTGGGGCCGAGACCCCGGTTCCGCAACGAGAAATCGCGGTCGGGCGGCCCCGCCGCCGTCGCTTCCGTTCTGGTCGCGGGGCCTTAACTTCCAGTCAGGAGGCCGCCATGGCGACGGTGCGGGGGCAGCTGCAGGTACGGCCGAAAATGAACGAGCCCGAAGTATTGAGGCCCGGTGCTCGCTCGTCACTGCGAGAGTTGCTGCAGGAAATTCGCGTCGAAGGGACGAATCTGGTGCGCAAGGAGGTCGAGCTGGTTCGCCTGGAGCTGCGCGAAGACCTGCACACCGAGGCGATCGCGGTCGGCTGCCTGAGCGCAGCCTGCGCCGGCGGGGTGATCGGGACCGTCCTCCTCCTCGTGACCGTGATTCTGGCCCTGGCGCGCGTGCTGCCGAGCTGGGGGGCAGCCTTGATCGTCAGCGCCGCGGTGCTCTTGACCAGCGCAATCGTCGCCGCGGTCGGGTGGAAGTATCGGCTGCGAGAGCCGCTGGAGCAGACGCGTCGAGTGCTCAAGAACGATCTGCACTGGACGAAACGGGAGCGCTACGCATGACGGCGATCTCCGGGCGCGCGCCCACCAACGGGAAGAGCGATCGCTTGCGTGCCGACATCGACGCGACCCATCGCCGGCTCGAGGGCCTGCTCGGCGAGCTGGATCGCCGCCGGCGCGAAGCATTCGACCTGAAGTTGCAGATGCGGCGTCACCCGGTGGGATTCGCCATCGGGGCGGCACTGGTGCTGGCTGCGGTGGGCGGCGGCACCTCGCTTGCGATCGTGCGCAGCCAGCGGCGTCGTCGCCATCGTCATTCGCCCACGGCGCGGCTCTATCATTTGTGGCGGATCTCGGGGCGGCGCGCCGGGAGCGCGAATGAATCGAAGGTTTCGCTCGGTTGGCTGGCGGCGCGCGTGGCGGCGGCCGCGGCGCCGATCTTGCTGCGCCGCCTGGCTCTCCACGTCTTCGGGCGGCGCCGCGCGCACGACTGATCCGGGCGAACCGGCCGCGGCTCCGACATCTCGCTACGGCCACTGACACCGCCGGGCGGTGGCGTTCGAGGGCGCCTGGTTCGTGGGCGGACCGCAGCATACGCCACATTAAAGAACGCCGCCGATAGTGTCGAATCTGTCGGCGTGGATTCACCATCTCCGACATGGAGTCGGGCCTTGCGGGCGCTGGCGTTGCTGCTCGCGCTGGCCTGCTTGCCCGTTTCGGCCGCGCACGGCGCGAGCGGCGGTGGTGGAGAGCCGAGCGAGGCGCGCGTCTACTTCGACAAGGCGACGGCGGCGTTCGCGCTCGGCCATTATCCCGTGGCCGCCGACAACTTCGAAAAGGCGTTCGAGCTCAGACCGGATTCGGCGCTTCTATACAATGCTGCGCAGGCGCACCGGCTCGCCGGTAACAAGGAACGGGCGGTCACGCTCTACCAGAACTACCTGCGCCTCTATGCCAAGGCGGTCAGGCGCAGCGAGGTCGAAACGCGCGTCGAGGAGCTGAAGAAGGCGATCGAACGCGATCGCCAGCTGGCGACGTCGCCGCCGACGACCACAATGCCGAGCGCGCTGCCGCCCGGACCGCCGGCGTCCGAACCGACGCCGGCGCCCACGCCCGCGCCCGCCCCGGTGGCGGTGGCTCCGGCCGCCGTTCCGCTCGCGGCTTCCGCGAGGACGGCCCCACTGCCGGCCGCGATCGAGACGGGGCCCTCGGCGCCGGTGCTCGTCGCCAAGCCTGAGCCCGCGGAGACAGAGAAGCGATCGCTGCTGCAAAAGCCGCTGTTCTGGGGAGCGGTGGGCGGTGTCGTCGCCGCCGCCGTCGTGGTCGTGCTGGTCGTGGCGCTCGGCGGGCCCAAGGATCCGTCACCCTCACTGGGGACGGTCAAATGATGCGCGCGCAGGCGCGGTCGCGACAGATTCTCCTCGCCGTCGCGGCTGCCGCATCGCTCGGCTTTGCCGGCTGCAGCGGCACCCGTGCCTGCCGCAGCGGCACGCTGTTCGTCACCGTCGATTTCGTGGCCAGCGCCACGAGCGCCGAGAAGGTGTCGATCGATGTCAAGCCCGAGGGTGCGCCCTTGCGCACCGAGATCTTCGATCACGTGCCCGGCGCGCCCGAAGGCACGATCGAGGTCGACTTCCCCGGCGGCTATCAGGACGGCAGTCACGTGGTCCTGGTCCTCACCGCGCACAAGAACGGCGTTCCGTTCGCCTTGGCCACCAGCAACGTCGTGCTGTCGTCGGGCTGCACCTCGGTGAGCGTCCAGCTCGGCGGCATGCCCTTCGACGGCGGCAACGGTGATGCGGGCGCCGACGTGGCGGCTGGCACGGGCGGCGGGCCGGGCGCGGGCGGCAGCGGCGCTGACGCCGGCGTGGGCGGTCGCGGCGGGGCCGGGGCTGGCGGCGCCAGTGGCGCCGACGGCGGCGGCATGACCGTCGACAGCGGTGCGGGCGGCCAGATCGACTCCGGTGTCGACACCGGACCCGCATGTGTCTTCCAGTCGGCCGAGGACTGTTTCAACGGCATCGACGACGACTGCAACGGCCACACTGATTGCGATGATCCGGCGTGCAATGCCTCGACGACCTGCGTTCCGGCGGCGGGTTCCACTGGCTTCGTGCCCGGGGCCTACGTCGATCCCTCGCTCGGCTGTCCGGTGCGTTTCGGAGCCGGCGAGTCGACGATCAACGCCACGCTCAAACCCGGCGCGGGCTGCACCGGCTGCTCGTGCGATGCCTCGATCAGCTGTTCGGCGAACCTCTACAAATACGCGTCGGCGGCGGCGTGCTCGCTCGACCTGACCAACACCGGCGGTGCGCTCGCGGGCGGAATCTCCGCGACGCTGGCGGCGGGGGCCACGACCGCGACCGCCAGCTGCCTCGCCAGCACGTTTTCGGCGACCACCGAGGCACGGGCCAGCGCGTACGTCACCACCAACGGGCCGTGCACGCCGCACGGCACAGCCAAGGTGACGCCGTCGGCATGGGGGGCGTCGCGCAAGTTCTGCAGCGCCGGCAGCGTCGGCGGCGGCTGCTCGCCGGGTTACGTCTGCGTGCCCAAGGCGGTGCCCAACCACTGCGTGATGGCACTGGGCACGAAGGCCTGTCCGGCGGGCTACACCCAGGACCCCGCCGCCTGGTACACCGGCTTCACCGACACGCGCACCTGCTCGGCCTGCAGCTGCGGAACGCAGACACCGGGCAGCTGCACGCCCATGCAGGTGGCGTTCTACTTCGGCACCAGCACGACTTGCACCGCCGGCATCAACCACGGGCTCCAGTCGAACGCCAACGCCTGCGACTTCAACGCCACCGACGGCAGCGCGGGTTTCACCGGGACGCCGACGGCGCCGATCTGTCCGCCGGTGAGCGCGCTGTCGGGCGCGCTGACCCCGACCGGCGCGCAGACGCTCTGCTGCTTCTAGCCGCAGTGTCGGGCCCGCGTGCGCCGCGGCTCGCAAGGTTTGCCCTCTCCCTAACCCTCCCCCGCGGACGAGCGGACGGGGGAGGGGACCGGACTTTCTCAGAGAACCGCGCGCAATAGATCCGGCACGCGCCGCTCGGTGAAAAGCTCGAAACCGCGGCGAGCCGTGCGGTCTCGACCGCGCTCGTCAGCGAGGTAGTGCAGACACGCGTTGACCAGCTCGTGGTACTCGACGAACGCGATCCCTTCCTCGTAGGGCCGCTCGCCCGCCAGGTCCAGGCCGCGCTCGGACACCACGAAGCAGCGGTTGGCCAGCAGGTAGGACACGCGCACGACTTCGAAGACCTTGGCCTCGTACATGTGCACGTTGAGCACGATCTTCGCGCGCGCGATCAGCTCGTCGCGCTCGGCGCCGTAGACGCCGAACGCCGGGATCACGTTGGCGCCCCGCTCGTGCAGCGCCTGCAGCACCGCGAGCCGCCGCTCGACGATCGATCCCACGAACAGCACGTCGATGTCGCGATAAGGTGCAGCCGGAATGCGCGTCAGCTCCGGCACGTAGCCGATCGGCACGTGGCGCGCGGCGATCCCGTAGCGGCCGAGCGCCTCGATGTTGGCGAGGCTGTAGTCCCAGACGGTGTGGCGGCGGAAGAGCGCGAGCAGGTCTTTCGTCAGCCAGGGCGAGTCGTCGTAGATCTGCTCGAGGTTGTAGAGGATCGACCCCTTCGGGAGCTGCTGGTCCTTCGCCGAGATCAGGTTCGAGCCGAACACGATGTGGCGACGACCGGGCAGGTCGGTTCGCTCCGACAGCACGGAGTCGTGCCCCAGGGCGCACAGCCCGTGGTGCACCGACTCCGCGACCTCGCGGAAGGCCTCGCTGTGAACGAAGCCCGGCTGCGTCGCAATGCTGACGGCGTACTGGCTCAAATCCTGCTTGTACCTCTCGAACTCCGCATCGACGCTTCGCCGCGGCGGCTTGAGCGCGGTGGCGCCTTTGCCGGCGCGTGCCACAAATCTGGCTGGTCTGTGACTTGCTTCTGGAAGGCGCGTGTCGAGATCCGTCCCCACGCCTGCGTCATCGTCGCCGCCGCGCCCAGTTTCGATCGTGATCCCGGTGCACAACCAGTGGCCGTACACGATTCGCTGCCTGGTGGCACTCCTCGATCACAGCCGCGACGTGGGGTACGAAGTGATCGTCGTCGACAACGGCTCGACCGACGAGACGCCGGCGGCGCTCGCCCAGATCGCCGGCATCCAGGTTCATCGCAACGGCGTCAACCTCGGCTTCGCGCGTGCCTGCAACCAGGGCGCGGCGCTCGCGCGCGGCGAATTCGTGCTTTTTCTCAACAACGACACCGAGCCCGGGCGCGGCTGGCTTTCGGCGCTGCTCGCGGCAGCCGGTGCCGATCCGGCGGTGGCCGCCGCCGGCAGCCGCCTCCTGTTTTCCGACGGCACGATCCAGAGCGCCGGCCTGCTGCTCGCCTACGGGCTCCCGTATCCGCTGTCGGTGATTCCGCGCGGCTACCGCAAGCCCGCCGGCGAGACGCCGCCGAGCGGGCCGGTGCGCGCAGTCACCGGGGCCTGCCTGCTGGTTCGCGCCGCCGCGTTCCGCGCCGCCGGCGGCTTCGACGAGGGCTTCGAGAACGGCTACGAGGACGTCGATCTCTGCCTTCGTCTCGCCGAGGCCGGGGGCAAAGTCCTCTTCGTCTCGGAGAGCGTGGTGACCCACCACGAGGCGGTGAGCGGTGGTCGCTTCAAGAACGAGGCGGCGAATCTGGATCGCCTGCAGCAGCGATGGGTGGAGCGCTTTCCGCGCGTCTGGTTCGATCTCGACTACCGCCGCCAGGCCGCGCAGGCGCCGTCGCTTGCGGGCCGCGCGCCGGCCAGCGTCGTGGTGGTGGTCCAGGACGCGCTCGGCACGATCGCGCCGTGCCTGGAAAATCTGCGCTGCACGCTTGGCCCCAACGACGAAGTGATCCTGGTCGACGACGGCTCGCACGGCGCCACGGCGGCGTTCCTGCGACTGCAGGCGCGCGAGGACGCCGGTCAGCGACGGATTCGCCTCGTGTCGTCGCAGACGGCGATCGGATTTGGCGCGGCGGCGCGGCTGGGCGTCTCCGCCGCGACCTGCGATTTCGTCGCGCTGCTCGCGCCCAACGTTCGCGTCGGCGCCGGCTGGCTCGACAAGCTGGTCGGGCACCTGGTTCGCGATCCCGCCCTCGGCGTGCTCTCGCCGGGGCTGGCCGGGCGCGCCGATCCCGCCACCCCGCTCTACGCGCCGCCGGCTGGCTATCCTCGGCCGGGCGCATCGGTGCTGGAAAAGCTGGTCACCGGGCGTCCGCGGCCGGTGCGCGTGGCGCCGAGCGGGTGCCTGGTCGCACCGCGCGCGCTGATGGCCGAGCTCGCGGCGGTGCCCGACCTCCTGTTCGGCGATCCGCCGGGCGCGCTCGCCGGCTACCTCGCGCGCGACGGGCGGCGGCTCTCCGCGGCCAGCGACGTGTCGGTGCGCCGCTTGAACCAGCTGGGCGGCGACCATCACGGGCCCGACCGCGCGCGCTACCTCGAAGGGCAGGGCGCGCCTCCTCGCGCCGCGCTGGTCAGCATCGTGATCCTGGTGCGCGACAATCTGACGCTCACGCGCGCCTGCGTCGATTCAATCTACGCGGACACGCCGGGCGCGCTCGAGCTGGTGCTGGTCGACAACGGCTCGGCCGAGGACGTGGCCGGAATGGCGCGCGAGCTGTCGGCGGCGGGGCGGCGGGTGGTCTACCTGCGCAACGAACGCAACGAAGGCTTCGCCTATGGCTGCAATCAGGGCATCGCAGCGTCGCACGGCGCGTACCTGGTGCTGCTCAACAACGACGTCGTGGTGACGCCGGGCTGGCTGTCGCGTCAGCTCGCGCTGCTGGAGATGGATCCGGCGATCGCAGTGGTCGGCCCGACGACCAACGCCACCAGCGGCGCGCAGCTCGTCGGCACGGCCACCTATCGTGGCGTCGCCGAGGTGAACCGGTTCGCGCGCCAGTGGGCGCTGGAGCACGCCGGTGAGTTCGCGCTGGTGCCGCGCATCGTCGGCCTGTGCATGGTGATGCGGCGCGCGCTGATCGACGAGATCGGCGGCTTCGACACCGCGTTCGGATTCGGCAACTGCGAGGACGACGACCTATGCGTGCGCATCCTGCGCGCCGGTCACGAGATCGCGATCGCCTACGACACCTTCATTCACCACCACGGCAGCGCGACGTTTCGCTCGCTGGATCTCGACGCGCGCGCGCTGGTCGACGAGAACTGGCGCATCTTCTGTCACAAGTGGCGCCATCCGCCTCAGAAGCACGGCCCCGACGCGCTCGCCGCGCTGGCGCGGGCCGCACCGTTCGATCCGACGACCGATCGCGTGCCGGTCGACTACCGCGAGATCTTCAACCCGCGCGCGGCGCCACTGCCGCTGGCGACCGACAAGCCGGTGCGCATCCTTTGCATCCCTGACTTCCGTGCGACCGCCGGGTTGGTCCCTCGCCTGGCCCCGTCCTCGTCCTCGTCGCCGTCCTCGTCCCCCTGGCGCGCCCCGCTCACGCGCTTCTTTCAAACGTTCGGTCCGACCGACCCCGTGGCGCTTCTCCTGCGCATCGAGCCGCCGACTCCCGAGGGCGCGGCCCAGGCCGTCGACATCGTCCGCGCGCTGCTGCGCGAGATGGGCCTGTCCGAGGATCGCGCCGCCGACGTCCTGGTCGATGCGACACCGCTCCCTCCGGCCCGGCGCGGCTCCCTTTACACCTGCGCCGCCGCGTACTTGTCGTGCGGTAGTGCCCGTGATCAGTTTTACCGCCGCGAGGCGCTGGCTTGCGGCCTGACGCTCGCGGAGCTCGAGCCGGCAGCTGGCCCACGTGCGACGCCCTCTCCGCCGCCGGCGGCGACGTCCGCGGCCCCTGCGGTCTCGGTGATCGTCCCTACCGTCGATCGCCCGCGCTTGCTGGAGATTGCGTTGCACAGCATCCTCGCGCAGACCTTTCAGGACTTCGAGATCGTCGTGGTCAACGACGCCGGGCCGCCCGTGGGCGAGATCGTGGCGCGGCTCGGCGCTGCTCATGGGCTGCGCCACCCCATCCGCTACCTCGAAAACCCGCAGCGCCGCGGGCACGGCGGCTCGCGCAACGCCGGCCTGCGTGTCGCGCGCGGGCGCTACGTCGCTTATCTCGACGACGACGATACCTTCCAGCCCGATCACTTGGCGACGTTGATGGCTGCGCTCGCCGACGGCCGTCACGCCGTGGCCTACAGCGACGCCGAGCGCGCCAAGATCGACGGGGGCGGCGAGGTGCTCGCGTGCGACGTTCCGTACTCGAGCGACTTCGATCCCGACGCGTTGCTGCTCACCAACTACATCCCGATGCTGTGCGTGCTGCACGAGCGCGCCTGCGCCGACGCGGTGGCCGGTCCGGGCGGCGCCCTGTTCGACGAGACCCTGCCGGTGCTCGAGGACTGGGATCTCTGGATTCGCCTCTCACGCCACTTCGCTTTCGCGCACGTGGCGCGGGTCACCTGCCGCTTCACTGTGCGCACCGACGGCTCGAGCGTCACCACCGAGCGCTTGCGCACGTTCGCCAATACCGAAAAGCTCGTCCGGCGCCGCTATCGCCGTGAGATCGCGGGCGCGCCCCGCGCCCTGCAGGCGCTGTATCAGAGCCTTCTGCCTGGGGTTCGGGCGCTCCTTGCCGGCGGGCAGGTTGCGCCCGCCGCCGCCGAGATCGCCGCCTTCGTCGAGACCTATCCCGAGCACGCCGAGGCGCGCCGGGATCTGGCGTTGCTGCTCGGTCGCTGACGTGTCAGCGTTTGGCGAGCACGGCGGGCAGCTTGCTCGCCTGGCTCACCCATCCGCGGACCTGCGCTTCGCCGGGTGTGGGGTTGGCGATGCGGCGCGACTTGTTGAGCGCCACCAATTTCTTTGTGAGCGCCCGCGGATCCATTGCGGCCAGGTCCGGAACCGATTTGATCCCGGCGGCCTCGAGCAAGATCACGAACTCGGGTCCGATGTCGCTGAGACGCAGGAGATCCGCGCAGCGCGCGAGTTGATCGAGCCGTGCGCCCGGCAGGCCCGTCTCCTTCGCCAGTTGCTTGCGTTCGGCGGGCCCGACCGCGCGGTGAAGCAGATCGGCGGTGCTGTGGACGCCGGCGCCGTGCAGCTTGCGCGCCTCGCGCTCCTTGATGAGCTTGGGTACCTCGGAGACGTTGTACGGGTTCGCGATGGCGTGCGCGGGCGCGAGCAGCAGGGTGGCGAGCGCGAAGAGGATGGGCGAGAGGAGTGACAACGGTCGGGCGCCGCGGCTCGCAAGGTTTGCCCTCTCCCTCGCCCACAAGCGAGTGTTGCCGCTTGCAAGGTCTGCCCTCTCCCTAACCCTCCCCCGCGGACGGGGGAGGGGACCGGACTCTTTTTGCAGGCGCACCGTGCCGCGGATGATACCGCAGACTGCGCCGTGCTCGTTCGCGCGGGTTCAGCGCACGCGGAGGGCGGGCAGCAGATCGATCACTGCGCCGCTCGCCGGCGATTTCGGCGGGCTGTGCTTGATCACCTCGAGGGGGCCGCCGAGATCGATCCAGAGCTTGCCTCCCGGTTTGAGGAGGCGGGCCATCTCGGCGAGCGCGGCGATCGGGTTGGGCAGATGGTCGAGCGGGATCTTGCAGGTCACGGTGTCGTAGGTCTCGTCGGGGGTGACCAGGCGAACGCGGGGATCATATTCCAGCGCGCGCAGCGTGTCGGGCAGGGCTGACGGCACGGTGGGCGGCGCGGCAGGTGTGGGCGGCGGCAGGTAGGCCGACGCTGCCGGCGTGGGCGAGGCGGCGACCGGCGCGGGCAGCGTGGCGGACGCGGGCAGGGGCGGCGTCGCGGCGGCGTTCGCGAGCTTGACCGCAACTTGGACGTTTGCCGGCTCGGCGGCGAGCGCCGCACGGTAGAACGCGCTGGCGTCGTCGCTCTGGTGCAGGGCGAAGCTGATATCGCCAGCGAGGCTCAGCGCCTCGGCGTCACGGGGCGCGCGCGTCAGAAACGGCTCGAGCGTGCGCAGCGCTTCGGTGTGGAGGCCCATCTCGAGCAGCACGCGCGTGAGGTTGTGGCCCGCCTGGCGGTTGGTGGGCTCGATGGTCAGCGCGACGACCAGCGCCGCCTTCGCGGCTGGGAAGCGACCCGCATCGCGATGGAGCACGCCCAGATCGTTCCACGCCTCGGCGGTCGCCGGTTGCTTGTCGACGAAGCGCTCGATCTCGGCGACGGCGGCGTCGAGCTGCCCGGAGGCGAGCAGGGCCTCGGCGCTGCGCAGGACCTCAATGTAGAGAGGCGCGCTCGCGAGCGCCGAAGTGGTCGGCGGCGCGATCACCGTGCGCGGCGCGGAGGAGAAGGCAGGCGCAGGCGCCGCGGTTGGCGCGGGCGCCGCGAACGAGATCGGAGCAGGCGGCGCGGCCGCTGCGATCGGAGCGGTCACGGACGCCGCTGCCGTCGCGATGTTTCCGAGGGCGGTCGCGATGGCGTTGCGGTTGTCGCGAATGTCGGTATGGAATGGATCCAGCTCCAGCGCACGGCGGCTCTCACGGTCGGCGTCGACCAGGCGTCCCGCGGCGTGATAGAGCACGGCCAGGTCGTTGTGGGCCTCGGCGCAATCGGTGTGGGAGGCGGTCAGCCGCTCGAGCTCCGCGACGGCGTCGGGGAACTGCCCGGCGTCGAGGAACCGTTGAACCGGCACGAAGCTCGCCTTGTAGGCGCGGGTACGCTCTTCGGTCATCGCCATGGGCACGTCCTTCCGGCCGCAGAGCAAAGCAAACGAGGTGCCACGGCGAAATTGCCTGCGAGCGCGATTTTTGCGCCCGCGCGCGCGTCAGAACGTTGGCGCCGCCATTTTTTTGGCGCGCGAGCAGAAGGGCCTCGGGATCGGATCCGAATCCGAATCCGGCCTGAGGCCCGAGGCCCTTCTTACAGCCCCTTGAGCTCCGCGAGCGCGGTTCTCGCCGCGTCCATGTTGCCCAATCCGATCTCCGCCTTCGCCAGCTGCGCGAGCACCGGGCCGCGTTCGGGCGCGGTGTCGAGCGCTTTCATCAAATGGATGCGCGCCTGGCGGAAATGCTTGAGCCCGATGTAGCCACGGCCAATCAGTAGATTGGTCAGCCAGAGCTCGGCGTCGTGCTGCAGGCTTTGCTCGAGCAGGCTGACGGCCTTCTCGAGCTGCTGGTTGCCAAGCGCGATCATCGCCAGGCGCGCCACCGGCAGCGCGAACGAGCTGTTGCGAAGCGCGGCGTCCTCGTAGAGCGTGCACGCCTCCTCGAGCCGGCCCGCTGCCTCCGCCATCTCGCCCAGGCGGCACTGTGCGGCGCCGAGGTTGGGCGCGATCTGGCGGCAGCGCTCGAACGACGCGACCGCACCCGCCAGATCGCCGTGCGATTGCAGATGCGCGCCGATCTGGAACGCGACGTTGCACGACCGCGGGCTCAGCTCCTCCGCCCGGAGGAGGCTGCGCAGCGCGCTCGCTGGATCCCCGTGGACCCCCGCCAGGAACAGGTGCGTGAGGTAAAAGTCGGGCGCGAGCTGCGTCGCCTCCGCGAAGCGGCGGCGCGCCTCGTCGGTGCTGCCAGCTTGCTGCAGGACCAGGCCTTCATAGAGCAGGCGTTCGACCTCGCCTTCACCGAACGCGAAGTAGCGCGAGCCCTCGAAGGTCCGCGCGCCAGGTTGCGGCCCCGCGAGCGCGCCCTCTGCCGGCGTCGGATTGCGGCCGGCGCGATCGAACGCCAGCGCTGAAATCATCGAGAGATAGAAGCCCAGACGGTCGCGCGCGTGCTCGCGCTCGACGCGCGCGGCCGCGAGCTCCTGCGCCGCGCGGCGCACGATCTCCTCGCGCTCGTCGGGCCGCGCCAGCGCGCGTTCGATGGCCGCGTCGAGCTCACCGAGATCGCGGAACAGGAACCCGTTCTCGCCGTCGCGAATGGTCTGCGTGTAGGGCTCGAGCGCCGAGCAGATCGCCAGCGCGCCCCCCGCCGTGTACTCCAGGAACTTCACGTCGGAACGGCAGCGGTTGAACTCGGTCGGTAGCAGCGGTCCGAGGCCGATGTGCAGGCCGCCGACGAACGCGCGATAGGCGTCGAGGTTGCCGCCGAAGGTGTACTCGAACTGCCGCGGCGGCACCCACGCGAAGAGGTCGCGCAGCGAGGAGTCGCCCATGATGGCCAGCGTGACCTCGGGGTGGCGCGACAGGGTTCCGCGCAGCACCGGAATCACCCACTTGATGTCCTCGCGATGACCGAGCGAGCCGCCCCATCCGATGCGCACGGCGGCCGTCGCATTCGCCGGGCGTGCCGTCGAGGGCGGATCCCACAGCTGGTTCGCGAACACCGCGCGCCGCGCGTTGAGGTGGCCGAACCGGCGCGCCAGGGCGTCGACGGTCAGCTGCAGGCAGTCGGCCTGCCGGGCCAGCTGCGACGACAGGCTGCGGGAGATCAGGTTGGCGGCCAGATAGGCCGTCGGGTTCCAGGGCTGCGGCGCGAGAAAGTGATCGTTGATCTCGTAGACGGTGAGACGCCGCCGGCGCCGGCGCGCCTCGATGATGGGCAGGAAGTCGGCGTCGACGACGTCGCACAGCACCAGCACGTCGGCGTCGTCGATGAGCGCGTGCGCCGCTGGCGTCAGCAGCGAGCCACTGACCACGGTCACGCCCTCGAGCTCGCCGAGCGCGCGGCAAGGCTGGCGCGTGCGATAAACGTGATCCCCTTGCTGCCCGCGGTTGGGCGATTCCAGGTGGAGGATCAGCATCGCCCGCCTTGCCCGCCGCTCACGAACGGCGCGAGGCCATCGACTGGGTCGCCGTCGGCGCGCCCACCGGCGGCGATTCATTCGCCGCGGGGACGGCGGCCGCGAAGCGCGCTGCCTCCTCCTTCAGCTCTTCGTCGAACAGCTCGTGCATGAGGCGCGTCACCTGCGCCGCCGCGCTGGTGATGTGCGGCAGCAACGCAGTCGCGAACTCGCCCGCGCTCTGGTAGCGCGCCGCCGGATCGACCTGCAGCGCCTTGGCGACGATCTCCGCGCACGGCGCCGGCAGCGCGGCGATGCGTGCCTGCTCGCCAACGTCGGGGCCGGTCGCGGCCCGCACCAGGAGCTCGTAGGTCGTGTTGCCGCGATAGAGGACCTCGCCGGTCAAGCAGTAGAAGATCACGAGCCCCATCGAGAAGAGATCCGCGCGCGCGTCGACGTCGCCGCCGCGCGCTTGCTCGGGCGACATGAAGCTGACGTTGCCCTTGACCACGCCCTGCTGAGTCTTGCTCACGCGGCCCTCGGCCTTGACGATGCCGAAGTCGAACAGCTTGACCTCGCCGCGCGCCGATACCAGCACGTTGTTGGGCGAGACGTCGCGATGCACGATGCCGAGCGGGGTACCGTTGTCGGCGAGCCGGGTGTGCGCGTACTCGAGCGCCTTCAGGGTCTCGTGCGCGACGTGCAGCACCACGCCGTAGGGCAGCGCGGTGCCATGCCGCTCGACCATGCGCGCGGCGATGCGGCCCATGTCGCGCCCGAGGATGTACTCCTGGGCCAGGAAGTACTCGTCACCGACCTTGCCGAAGTCGAACACCGGGATGATGTTCGAGTGCACCAGCGTCGAGCCGAGCTTGGCCTCGTCGATGAACTGCGCCACCACCGTCGCGTCACGCGCCAGCTCGGCACGCAGGCGCTTGACCACGAACGTGCGCCGGAAGCCCTCGGCGCCGAAGGTGACCGCGGTGTAGACCTCGGCCATGCCACCCGCGCCCAGGCGGTCCAGCAGCGTGTAGCGGCCGAAGATGGTCGCGGCGTTGGGGTCGGTCCCGCCCGTCGCCGCCAGCGGTGCGGGACCCGTATGCAGCGCGGTCGCGGCATCGCCGAGGCCGGCAGTCGTGCCTCCGGTGATAGCGCCGCGGGCCTCGGAGCCGCGCCCCGGCGTCGACGGCAGCCGCTCCGCGCCCAGCCCGGGCACGGTGTTGCCGACGGTGAGCCGCGGGTCGGTGCCGAACGCGGGGGCGGGCGTTCGCCGGAAGCCGAGCACGAGCGCGATGAGCGCCGCGAGCGCGGCCGCGCCCCAGATCGCGTACTTCGGCGTCGCGGCTCCGCCCGCGCTGTCATGCGCGGCGGCGCCGAAGCTCCACATCCACAGGCCGGGCGCGAGCTGGCTGACAACCGCCGCCCAGCTACCGTCCGGCGCGAGGAAGAGCGGGCCCTTGGTCTCCGAGCCCACCGCGCGGCGCAGGCGCGCGCGGTCGGCGTCATCACCGCTCTCGAGCACGGGCGCCTTTCCGTCGCTGAGCAAAACCGCGCCGCGCGCCTTGTCGGCGAGCGACCGCACGGCGGCCTCGTCGATCGGCTTGGCCAGCACCAGCACGGGCGCGACCGGGCGCTCGGCGACCGGTGCGACCGCCGCCGCGGCGGCGTAGGGCCAGCCCTTACCCATGACGATCTCGGCGACCGGCTCGTGCCGCCCGCGCGCCGCGCGCACCAGCGGCTCACCGGCGAATTCGGCGGCGCGCATCCCCTCGAGGATGTCGAGCTTGTCGCCGTCGAGCGCGATGGCGTAGACCTTGAACTCGTCGCGGAAGGGCTGCCACCAGACCTCGCTGCGGAACAGGTCCTGGAGCGTCGCCGCGTCGACGTTGCCCTGCAGCGCCGCCTGGAGGCGGGGGTTGGCGGCGGCGTTCTGGACCTTGAGCTTGAGCTCGGCGACGTGCGCGGCCAGGCCGTCGCTGGCGCGCTGCCCGGCGGCCTCGGCGGCGCGCTGCGCGTCCTCGCGAACGGCGTGCTCGCGGCCCGTATCGATGGCGTTCGTTGCTGCCGCGGCGGCCCCGAGGACGCCGGCCGCGGCGATCAGCCCCCAGAACCTCTTCACCCACCGATTGTTCCCTCAGGCGCGCGGGCCGTCAACACAATGGGCTGCGCGGCCGGTGGCGAACGAGGGAGCGTCAGGGATCTTCCGCCGGTGGCAGGGCGGCGTCGGCCAGGCCCTGGGTGTAGCGTGTGAGCCGAGGCGCCGCGGCACCGTCGCTGACGATCGCCAGCGCCATCGACTGGGCGCCGAGGACCACGGTCTGCGCCGGCTGCGCGTCGAACGCCAGCGCCAGCCGTGCCGTTGCGCCGGTCTTGTTGAGGATCAGGACCGCGCTCTTGCCGGCGGTGGCATCGCGGCTGGCGTAGACCGAGAACCCCGCGGGGACAGCGGAGGGGACCACCGTCCGACGCTAGCTTCCATCCGGTGGGCGAGTCGGCGATGTGCCAGAAGGCGCTGGTCCAGAGCCCCTCCTCCAGCCCGACGCCGAGTACGTCGGCGACCCACATGCCGTGGGATCTCCTGCCTAAGCTAATTTCGAGCTGAGCGCGCGGCGACGCGATTTTTGGACGAAAGATTTTCGGACCTCCTCACCCCGACCCTCCCCTCCACGCGGACGTGGAGGAGAGGGAGACGAAGGTCCGAAGCCCTCTCATCAACGCGGACGAAGAAGGTCCGAAACCCTCTCCTCCACGTCTGCGTGGAGGAGAGGGTTTGGGTGAGGAGGTCCGTTCGCCGCTAAGGCCCGGCGGAGACGATCTTCTCGGCGTCGGAGGTCAACGTGGCGCTCACGTGCAGCTTGACCCAGCCCGCGGTCCGCTCCGTGCGCGCATAGATCGTCGTGCGATTGCCCTGGGAGTCGGTCTGCTGGTTCGAATGTTCCGGCGGTGCCGCGAGCTCGATGTACCCCAGCGACTTCTTGCCGTCGAAGTACTCGACCTTGCCCGCCGGCGTCGGCGCACCTTCCTTGGGCACCTCGCCCGCGCCCAGCACGTCCATCGCGAACGACCGCCACAGCAGATCGTGCCAGTTCTTGGCCATCTGATCGGGCTTGTCGGGCGACTTCGGCGACGACAGCTGTGCCGTCTGGATGCTCTCGCGATGGGTCTGAGCCAGCTCGCGGCTCTTGCCACCAACCGTGATGACGATCCGATCGAAATCGGTCGGCTCGAAGCCGTGCAGCTTCTTGTCGACCAGGCGGGTCGACGCGGTCAGGTCGCCGAGCACACCGTGTGGCATCAAGTACACGCGGCCGTCACGGTTGTCGCGCATGAACGCCTCGAGGATGCCGTTGCCGGGCGGCTGCCCGATCGTGTACTCGCGGGTGTCGCCCTTGGCGGTGATCGTGAGCTTCTTCTTCGAGCCCTCGAGGCCCAGCTCCTTGAGCTTGGCCGGATCGAGGATCCCGAACGCGCGCGGCGAGCGCAGGGGCGCCATCTGATCCATCAGCTTCGTGGCGACGTCGCTGCCACGCACCTCTCGCGGCGGGGCGGTGGGCGGAGTCGGCGGCTGCGGGGGAGTCGGCTCCGAGGTGTCGCTCGCCGTCTTCTTCGGGTCGGCCGGCGGCGGGGCTGGCGGCGCTTTGGGCTTCTCGACCATGTGCACCCAGACGCCAGCCTCGGGCCCTCCGCTCTTGCGCTCGAAATCGAGCGACGAGGTCTCGTCCTCGTAGTGGACCTTGCCGAGGTCGTTCTTCCCGGCGTCGATGACGGTGACCTCACCCGGCGCGCGCTCGGGCTCGCGCTGCCAGGTCAGATGGGCGGTGATGAGACCGAGGGCTGCCAGGCCCCCCTGCAGTGCGGCGGCTTTGCCGGTCACGACGCGACTCCTTGGTTGGACGGGCTGGAAACGATGGGCGCGGCCTTTTTCTGGCCACGCCGGCGGCGGGTGACGAGGTAGCCGAGCACCAGCACCAGCACCGGCATCAGGAAGATCGACGAATAGAACCAGGCGACGTCCTGCTTTCGCGTGTGGGTGATCGGCACGTCGGTCTCGACGTTGGTCTGGCCCGAGTAGGCCTCGTCTCCGGCCAGCCAGCGCACAGTATCGAGCGCCAGCAGGCCGTTGCCCGCGACGCGGATCGCGGCGTCGGAGATGAAATCGGAGTCGCCGATCACGAACATGCGCCCGGTGCCCTTGGTCACCGCGGCGGCGAGCTCGAACGCCCGCTGCTCCTCGCCCGGATCCTTTTTGAAGTTGCCGTTCTTGTCTTCGAACGTCGCCGGCTGCGCGCGCAGCGGCGTGTCGAGCGCGACGCCGTTCGGCTTGGTGAGCTTCATCGACTCGACCCAGCCCGAGCCCGGCAGGATCAGCGGCGCGCGCGACCCCAGCTTGAGCAGCGTCGACATCGTCGGGTGCGACGAGAAGCTGGCCGTGACGATGTTGGCGTGGTCAGAGTCCTGGTGCGTGCGCCGCCCGAACGCCTGCTCGTTGGCGAGCTGGATCATGTGTAGCTTCACCCCCAGCGGGCCGAGCAGCTCGTGCAGGTCGATGCCGTTCTCCGGGTCGAGCGCGATGAACAGCTTGCCGCCGCCATCGAAGAAGCGGGTGAGCGTGCCGATCTCCTCGGGCTCGAAGGGCTTCTGCGGGCCGATGATCATCACCAGCGTCGCGTCCTTGGGGGCGTCGGTCATGAGGCCGTCGGCGGCGCCGAACGACCGCACCTCGTAGCCCTGGTCGCGCATGAGCTCGCGCAGGTCGCGCAGGCCCGCGCGCTGATCAGCATCGTTGGTCCCGTGCTCGAACCAGCGCTCGTTGTGGCCCTGCGTGAACAGCACCACGCGCTTCGGCTTGACCACGGTCAGCAGGCGCTGTTGCACTTCCTTGTCGAGCGTCTTCAGCGCATTGCGCGCCGTCTCGAACTGCACCGGGACCTGGATCATCTCCTTGCGCGCGTTGCGCGAGACCACCACCGTGCCGTTGGTGGTCACGGTCAGCTCGTGCGCCCTCTGCGGATCGATGTCGTAGTCGTACTGATGGAACGTGAGCTGGCTGGACTCCTTGGCCAGGTCGACGAAGTAGTTGGCAAGCTCCTCGCGCACCTCGTTGCCGGCCGGGAAGAACGTCGCCACCTCGACCGGCTGGTCGAGCGCGCGCACGATCTTGCGCGTTGCCTCGCCGGGCCGGGTGGTGCGGAAGTAGGCCAGGTCGACCTTCTTGTCGCGCTCCGACGTGACCCACGCGACGCTGAACGCGAAGATCAGCGCGAACGCGATCCCCAGGCCCGACAACAGCGCATCGCGGATGCGACGCACCTCCAGGTGCGGCGCGCGCGCCATGTTGGCGTAGGCCAGCTCGACGAGCGCGATCGGCCACGCCGCCGTGATCCAGATGGCCGGCCACAGCGCGCCGAGCGCCGTCGCCAGCTTGGGCCATTCGTGCTCGAGCGGCTTGCCGCCGCGCAGGGTCGGCACGTCCGACTGGACGAAGTAGACGATCACCGAGAGCAGGCCGAGCGCGTAGAGCCGCAGCAGCGAGTGCTCGACCTGTCGGCGATCCGGGTTGGATTTTTGCGCGCGCAGCGCGCGGCCGACCATCGACAGGATCACCAGCAGGAGGCCGATGGCGGTCATCACCAGCCGTGGCTTGCCGGTGCCGATGGCGCGCTCGCCGATGAAGATCGAGGCCATGCCGAGGGCATAGACCGCCGACCAGCGGGCGCTGCCCATCGGACGTCCGACGTTGGAAGTTTGTGTCATCGCCATCGGCGGGCCTCCATGACTCGGGTCGCGCTGAACAGGGCGACGTAAGTAACCATCAAGTAGTAGCCGACGTCGCGCAGGTGGACCGCGCCCGCCTGGAAGGGCGGGAAGTGGCGGCCGTGCAGCGCCAGCGCCGTGAACATGTCGTTGAGCGGGGCTTCGGTGACCTTGGCCAGCATCCAGGAGACGATCATCGCCACCACGATGCAGCCGGAGAAGATCGCCGCCAGCACCTGCGTGCGCGCCAGCGCCGACCCGAACGTCCCGATCGCGAGCGTCGCGCTGCCGAGCAGGAACAGGCCGAGGTAGCCGGCCGCCATGTGGCCGAGCGAGATCTTGCCGTTGACGAAGATCAGCAGCGGCATGAACACCGTCGCCGCGGTGAGCAGCGACAGGAAGATCAGCGCCGAGAGGAACTTGCCGATCACGATCTCCCAGTCGTGCACCGGCGAGGACGTCAGCAGCACCAGCGTGCCGGTCTGCCGTTCCTCGGCGAAGAGACGCATCGAGATGAAGACGCTGGCGATGATCGTCGTGCCGCTCGAGAAGTAGAAGAACATGCTGAGCACTTCGGACGACAGCTTCTCGCCGCCGCCGAGCGCGAAGGCGTTGAACAGTAGGCCGTCGACGATCAGGACCGCCGCGGCGATGATGTATCCGGTCATCGAGCGGAGGTAGGCCGCCAGCTCGCGGCGCATGATCAGGAACGTGGATGTCATTGCGGGAGCTCCCCGGTGTGGGTCTTGGTCAGCTGAAGGAAGATCGACTCCAGCTGGGCCGCGCCGCGGTCGATGCGCAGCAGGTCGAGCCCGCCGTTGACCAGCACGCGCGCGATCTTGGGCCGCAGGTCGGCGGTCGCCTGCATGCGCACCAGCACGACGCCGTCGGCCTCGCGCACGATGGTGACGTCCGTGACGCCGGGCACCGTACCGGCCAGGTCGACCACGCGGCGTCCGGCGGCGCTCGCGACCTCGACCTCGACCGTCCCACCTGCGCCCATGCGCGACGCCAGCTCCTGCTCGGTGCCCTGGGCGACGATCTCGCCGTCTTGAATCACCAGCAGGCGATCGCAGGTCTGGCTGATCTCCGACAGGATGTGGCTGGACAGTAGAATCGTGTGCGCGCCGCGCAGGTTGCGGATCAGCGAGCGCATCTCGATGATCTGCAGCGGGTCGAGGCCGCTGGTCGGCTCGTCGAGGATCAGGAGCTTGGGGTTGTGAACCAGCGCCTGGGCGACGCCGACGCGCTGCCGGAAGCCGTGCGACAGGCTGCTGATGAGCTCGTCGTGGACATGTCGCGTGGCGGTCTTCTCCTCGGCCTCGGCGACCCGCGCCGGCGTCTCGCCCGCGGGGACGCCGCGCAGCTGCGCCGCGAAGTTGAGGTAACGTCCCACGGTCATCTCGTTGTAGAGCGGAGGCGAATCGGGCAGAAAGCCGATGCGGCGCCGGATCTCGTGGGGCGCCTTGGCGATGTCGATCCCGTCGACGCGTACGTCGCCGGCGGTCGGCAGCAGGACGCATCCCAGGATCTTGAGCGTCGTGGATTTCCCCGCTCCGTTGAGCCCGAGAAACCCGATGACCTCACCGCGCTCGATGTTGAAGGTCAGGTCGTGAATCGCAGCGTGTTCGCCGTAGTACTTGGTCAGATCTTTAACTTCAATCATGGCAAAGGGGGGCCTCGCATGGATTTGTCGGCGACGCAGTATGCCCGAAAATCGGCGCACCATTCAATGCGGCGACCGCTTCGGTTATTCCCGTGGATGACCTCGAGCGTGTGATTCTGGTCGTGGGCAGCTGACCTTGTGCTAGCCTTCGCCCCGAAATGTGCGGGGTCGTAGGAATTTATGGTCACGCCGAAGCCGCCAACCTAGCTTATCTGGGCCTACATGCGCTGCAGCACCGCGGCCAGGAGTCGGCCGGAATCGTATCGACCGACGGTGAAAAGCTGCGCTGGGTGCGGGAGATGGGCCACGTGGGCGACATCTTCACCGCCGACCGGCTGGCCCACCTGGGCGGCTTCGCGGCCATCGGCCACGTGCGCTATTCGACGGCCGGCGACTCCACCCTGAAGAACGCGCAGCCTATCGCGGTCGACTATGCCGGCGGATCGGTTGCCGTCGGGCACAACGGCAACCTGGTCAATGCGGTCGAGCTGCGCGAGCGGCTCGAGTCGGAAGGCTCGATCTTCCAGACCACGTCGGACACCGAGGTCATCGTTCACCTCATCGCCAAGTCGCGCGAAGCAGCGCTGCCCGCGCGCGCTGCCGACGCCCTTCGCCAGGTGCGCGGCGCCTACTCGCTGGTCTTCCTCTCGGAGGACACCCTGGTCGCGGTGCGCGATCCGATGGGCTTTCGCCCGCTGGCGTTGGGGAAAGCCCGAGCCAAGGATAAAGACGTGTGGGTCGTATCTTCGGAGACCTGCGCATTCGAGCTCATCGGAGCGGAGTACGTGCGCGACCTCGAGCCGGGCGAGATGGTGATCATCAACGAGTCCGGCGTGCAGAGCGTGCGCCCGTTCGGCTCCCAGGTGGCGCACCGGTGCGTCTTCGAATGGATCTATTTCGCGCGCCCCGACTCGACGATCGACGGGCGGTCGGTCTACCGCGCGCGCGAGCGCATGGGGCGCCGGCTGGCGCTCGAGCACGCGGTCCCGGCCGACGTGGTCATTCCCGTGCCCGACTCGGGCATGGCGGCGGCGATCGGCTACTCGCGCGAGAGCGGTATCCCCTATGACCAGGGATTGATGCGGTCGCATTTCATGGGCCGCACGTTCATCGAGCCGTCGCAGCAGATCCGCCACTTCGGCGTGAAGCTGAAGCTGAGCCCCGTGCGCGAGGTGCTGAAGGGCAACCGTATCGTCGTGGTCGACGATTCGATCGTGCGCGGCACGACGTCGCGCAAGATCGTGGGGATGATCCGCTCCGCGGGCGCGCGCGAGGTGCACCTGCGCATCAGCTCCCCGCCGACGATCGGCCCGTGCCGCTACGGCATCGACACGCCGACCACCGAAGAGCTGATCGGCGCCAACCAGACCGTCGACCAGATCCGCGACTTCGTGGGCGCCGACTCGCTCGGGTACCTCTCGCTCGATGGGCTCTACCAGTCGGTCGAGGGGTGGCGTCCCGGTGTGGGGGCTGCGGATGGACCGCGCAAGGGCCTGCCGGTGTTGCAGTCGGGCCCGGTCGGCTCCGAAGGTTTCTGCGACGCCTGCTTCTCCGGCCGCTATCCGATCGCTGACGAGCAGCCCGCGCGCCTGCGCCAGCTGCGCCTGATCAGCGCCTGATCAGCGCCTGATCAGCGCCTGATCAGCGCCTGATGGCCGTACCTCTCAGGGCAGTGGGTGTGCGGAGGTCCGGAACCCTCTTAGGGTGCCGGGTGTGACCTGAAGAACGACCACATGGTCGTGCTCGCGTCGATCGCGGGGGTCTGCCCGGGCGCGCCCGGCCATTCGTGGCCAGCGCCGGCGATGGTGTAGAGCGCGACGGTGGCGCCGGCGGCGCAATCGCCGTAGGTGGTGAGCGTGACGTTGTCGGCGGCGGGCGATGAAGTGGGGGTCGCTCCGCAGCGGTCGTGCGCACCCCACTGCTGCTGGGCGCTGGGCACGCTGTACGTCCAGTAGGCTTCGCCGTTGCCGTCGTAGGGATTGACCGTGTCGGAGGTGCCGTGGAACGCGACCACCGCCACCGCGCGCGTGCCGGCGCAGGGCGTGGGAAAGCGCAGGCCGGCCACCGGCGCGATCGCCGCGACGGTGCCGGCGAGATCGCAGCCGAGCTGGCTGGTCATGCGCGCGCCGCCCGACATGCCGGTCACGAAGATCCGGTGCGCGTCGATGGCGTAGCGCTGCTCGAGGAACGTGATCGCCTGCGCGAAGAACGCCACGTCGTCGGCGGCGCCGGCAGGCACGGCGCCGCCGCCGAGCAGCGTCTGGCCCGGCACGTTCCAGGCGAAGCCGCTGCCGAGAGTGATCGCGGCGTCGGGGTAGGCGACGATGAACTGGTTGGCCTCGGCGATCGGATCCATCCCGATCGAGGCCTCCTGCTGGGCGGCGTTCCCACCCGAGCCGTGCAGGTTCAGCACCAGCGCCCGCGGCGTATTCGCGCTGCCGCCCGGTAGATGGACGAGCAGGTGTCGCGTCACGCCGCCCGCGACGAGCGACACCGATTCGGTGTGCGCCGGTGCGGTGGCGTCGCGGGCGTCGATGAGGACCGGCGTGGCGCCCGGCGCGACGGGGGACCGGCACCCGGCGCCAGTCGAGATCGCCAGCCCTGCGCACACGACCACAAACACTGCGATCAGCGCCGCCCGCGCCCCGCGAATCGAACCCACCTGCCGCTACATACCACAGGCCGCCGAGCAGCTGCCGGGAAACACGAGATCGTTACTGAAGAACAGATCGGTGCACGCGCTGCCGTTCACCGCCGAGATGCAACTGGCGCCGAGCGTTTGATTGTACGTGGGGCAATTCGTCGTGGGGTCGATGCAAGCCGCTTCGAACATCGCCTTGCAGCTGGTCACGGACGCGCCGTAGATGTCCGTGAAGTTCGCGTCCTGCATCGCGGTGGGGATGCACTGGAAGGCGCGCGTGCAGGCGGCGTCGAACGTCATCTTGCAGAAGACGATCGGATCGGAGAGCGTTCCTCCGGAGGAACCGCCCGCACCAGTCGGAGCATCGACGCAGACGGCGGCGCAGCTGTTGCCGAGCGTCCCATCGGAGACGGTGGAGCAGGCTTGCGCGTTGATGTCGGAATAGCACTGGGTCTTCGCCGCATCGTCGACCGCCTTGCCCGAGCACTCGGTCGTGCAGAGCTGCGCGAGCCCCGACGCACACGTCGCTTCCGACGGGCCCCAAATGTTGTGAAAGTTGGCGTCTTGCATCGCCGCCGGCGTGCAGGCGTAGGCGCGATGGCACATGCCCGCGCTCGATTGCTGGCAGAAGTCGCTGGTCGGGCTCGTGCCCCCACCGCACCCCAGAGCGCCTGCAAGGATTGCGACTCCCAGTATCCATCCACGAGCGATGGCATGCATGTGAGCACGGTCGCACGATTCCGGATTCCGCGCCATCGGGGGCGTGGGGACCATCCGCCGGCCGGCGTCGCTGCTCATCATAGCGCGGCGTAGGCGCGGCGCGCTTCGACCGAGACCAGCCGCCGCTCCGGCAGCAGAAGCGCGGTCAGGCGCCGTCCATAGACGCACCCGGTGTCGAGACCGGTCGCAAAGCGGTGGCGCTGCAGTCCGCGGATCGCGTCGTGCCCGAAGACGATCTTCTCGGGACCGGGCCAGACCGCCGCCCAGGGGCGTCCCTCGATCCTCTTCGTCGGGTTGCCGTCGTGGCCGATGCTTCGCATCGTCGTCAGGTGCTCGCGCGTCTGCTGCTCGAACGGAACGCCGGGGACGGCGCCCGCGTGGACGACGATCGTCTCGCCGTCGCCGTCGGCGTGCGGGGGGGCCACGCTGGCACCGGCGTCGCTTTCGATCGACGTCGCGCGCGCGCCTTCATAGCCGAGGCGCAGGAATGTCGGCAGTGCTTCGAGATAGGCCCAGTCCTCGGGGCCGAGCGCATCGGCCACCGCCTGGTGCTCGGCGCGCACCGGCCTCGCGGGCGGCGGGAGCGTGCCGCGTGCGACTGCGCGCGCGCGCAGGACGTGGTCGTCGTGGTTGCCCACGACCGCGATCGCGCCCTCTTCGCGCGCCAGCTGGACCACGCCCTGCGAATCGGGACCCTTGGCGACCAGATCTCCCGCCAGCACCAGGCGATCGCCGCGCTGGAAACCGCAGGTGGCCAGCAGGCGCTGCAGCTCGTCCAGGCAGCCATGCACGTCGCCGACGACGATCGTCGGCTCCATGACCGGGCCTCGGGAATCGTCCTTCACCCCGAAGAGACTAGCAGCTCCCACCCGCGTGATCCGTGCGGTTGACCGCGCCCAGGTTTGCGGCGAGGTTGCCGGCTGGCCTCTCGTTTCTGGTTTACCGCCTCGCCGCGCACTAGAGGTAGATTTCGGCCCATGGCGATAGTTACGACGTCCGTCAGCGTGGTCGCCGGTCCCCATCCCGATGCCGAGCGGCTCGATGCCGCCGTGCGCGCCCTGCGGGAGCGTTTCCCGCGCGCGCACATCGACCGCTACCTCGGCCTCCTGCCGTCGGTCGGCGAGGGCGTGATGGTCGCGCCCGGCGCGGCGCTGGTCGGCGACGTGACGCTCGGCGAGGGGAGCTCGATCTGGTGGGGCGCGGTCCTGCGCGGCGACGTGGCCCCGGTCGCGATTGGCGCGCGCACGAATATCCAGGACGGCACGGTCATCCACGTCGCCGACGACACGCCGTGTACCGTGGGAGAGGAGGTGGTCGTCGGTCACCGCGCGATGCTGCACGCGTGCCGCGTCGAGGACGGCTGCCTCATCGGCATGCAGTCGACGATCCTCGACGAGGCGGTGATCGGCCACGGCTCGGTCGTGGGCGCGGGCGCGCTGGTCCCTCAGCGGAGGATCATCCCGCCCTACAGCCTGGTGCTGGGCACGCCCGCCAGGGTGGTGCGCAAGCTGACCGCCGAGGACGAAGCGTTTCACCGGGCGGCTGCGCAGAAGTACATGCGCCTCAAGGAGAACTACCTCCGCGATTCGCTGCGGTGATCCGACGTCCACGTAACGTCCACGTCCACGTTCGAACGTCGGCTTGGTGCGCGCGCTGCCCGTGCTAAGCTGCCCCGCACCATGATGGAGCTGTCCCCGATCCGCGAACGCATCAGCAAGCTGGAGAGCCGCCTGGAGATTCTCCGGGGGCATCTTTGACATCGCCGGCAAAAGAGATCGCATAGCGGAACTGGACGCGGAGGCGGGCAGTCCGAACTTCTGGACCGCCGCCGAGAAAGCTCAATCCTTGCTGCGCGAGCAGGCGCAGCTGAAATCGACGGTCGACGGCTTCGACGCGCAGCTCAAGGCGGCCGAAGAGGCGCGCATCCTCGTCGACCTGGCCGATGAGGCCAAGGATGAAGGGACAGCGGGCGAGGCGACGCGAATGCTCGACGTCGCGGAGTCTGTGGTCGGCAAGATGGAGTTCGCCCGCATGCTCTCTGGTCCCTACGACCGGCAGGGCGCGCTGGTGAGCATCAACGCCGGCGCGGGCGGTACCGAATCGCAGGACTGGGCCGAGATGCTGCAGCGGATGTACACCCGCTGGGCGGCGCTGCGCGGCTTCGGCTGCGAGATCCTCGACCTGCAGCCTGGCGACGAGGCCGGCATCAAGAGCGCCACGCTGGGCATCAGCGGCGACTGGGCGTACGGCTACCTGCGCGCGGAGGCCGGTGTGCACCGTCTGGTCCGCATCTCGCCCTACGACGCGCAGGCGCGGCGGCATACCTCGTTCGCCAGCGTCTTCGTCTACCCCGACATCGACGAGACGGTGAAGGTCGAGATCGACGACAAGGACCTGCGAATCGACGTGATGCGGTCATCGGGCGCCGGCGGCCAGCACGTCAACAAGACCGAGTCTGCGGTGCGCATCACGCACATCCCGACCGGAATCGCCGTGCACTGCCAGCAGGAGCGCTCGCAGCACAAGAACCGCGGCACCGCGATGCGCATCCTCCGCTCGAAGCTGTTCGAGATCGAGCAGAAGAGGATGGAAGACAAGATGGGCGGCATCCACGCTCAGAAAAAGGCGATCGAGTGGGGCAGCCAGATCCGGTCCTACGTGCTGGCGCCCTACCGGCTGGTTTCCGACCACCGCACCGGGCTCAAGGTCAGCAACGTGGACTCGGTTCTCGATGGCGACCTCGACCAGTTCATGATCGCCCAGCTCCTGCAACTGGCAGGCGACCCCTCGGCCGCTCCCGTCAAGGGTGGGCCTGAGGAGGATGATCTGTAGCTTCGTAACCAAACGTGCACATTTGGGATACATTGTGGACAAAGTTGGGAATTCTTTTTGATCTCAGTTATTTGCAAAGATCAGGCATGTTGATGGCCCGTGGATAGACGATGGCGGACGAACAAGAGCTAATTGCTGAACGAGAGAAAAAGGTCGCCGAGATCCGCGCCTTGGGCGCGAATCCCTACGCAAACGGCTTCGTGCCGACCCACACCACGGCGGAGGTCCTGAGCCGGTTCGCCGGGGTCACCCCGCCCGCCGAGGCCCCCAAGGACAAGGCTGACAAGGGCGCGCCGCCGGCCATGCTCTCGGACGAGAAGTTCGCGGTCTCGGGCCGCATCGTCGCGCACCGTGGGTTCGGCAAGGCGACCTTTGTGAAGATCCTCGACCGCGCCGGGGAGATCCAGCTCTATGTGAAAAAGGACCAGGTCGGCGACGTCGCCTACGAGCTGTGGCAAAAGGTCGAGCGCGGCGACTTCGTGGGCGCGATCGGCGGCGTGATGTTCACGCGCACGGGCGAGCTGACGATCCTGGCCGACAAGGCCGTGATCCTGACCAAGGCGACGCGCCCCCTGCCCGAGAAGTGGCACGGGCTGCAGGACGTCGAGATCCGCTATCGCCAGCGCTACGTCGACCTGGTGGTGAACCCCGACGTGCGCGAGGTCTTTCGCAAGCGCACCGCCATCGTGCGTTCGATCCGCCGCTTCCTCGACGCGCGCGGCTTCATGGAGGTCGAGACGCCGATGATGCACTCGATCCTCGGCGGCGCGGCGGCGCGGCCCTTCGAGACCCACCACAACGCGCTGGATCTCGATCTCTACATGCGCATCGCGCCCGAGCTTTATCTCAAGCGCCTGGTCGTCGGTAGCTTCGAGCGCGTCTATGAAATCGGCCGCAACTTTCGCAACGAGGGACTGTCGCGCCAGCACAACCCCGAGTTCACGATGCTCGAGTTCTACCAGGCCTACGCGACCTACGAGGACTTGATGGCGCTGACCGAGGAGCTCTTTCGCGAGCTCGCGCGCGAGGTCGCGGGCGGCGAGACCATCACCTACGGCGGGCAGTCGGTGACCCTGGCGTCGCCCTGGCCGCGCATCCCGATGAAGGACGCGATCATCACCGCGGTCGGCGCCGAGCTCTTGCCGCGTGGGCTCGAGCGCGCGATGCTCGACGATGAGACGGCGCTGCTGCGCTGGATCACGAAGACCGGGCTCGGCGAGCGCAAGGACGAGCTGGCGGCGGTGCTGCGCAAGTCCGACAACCACGGCGAGCGCATCGGCGCACTCTTCGACTATGCCGGTGAAAAGGCGCTGCCCGCCGACCGCCCAGCCTTCGTCACCGACTACCCGGCCGAGACGTCGCCGCTGTCGCGCCGGAATGACCAGGATCAGGGGCGCGTGGACCGCTTCGAGCTGTTCATCGTCGGGCGCGAGCATGCCAACGCGTTCTCCGAGCTCAATGACCCGGCCGATCAGCGCGCGCGCTTCCAGCGCCAGGTCGACGCCAAGGCGCAGGGGCGCGAGGAGACCATGGACTACGACGAGGATTACTGCCGCGCGCTCGAGTACGGGTTGCCGCCGACGGCGGGCGAGGGGATCGGCATCGACCGGTTGGTCATGCTGCTCACCGACCAGCCGTCGATCCGCGACGTGATCTTGTTCCCGCTGATGCGCCCGGCCGCCGAGCGCGCGCCCTCCGACGCCCCGAACGAATAGGATCGCACGTGGCTACCGGCGGATTCGAATGGTTCGTTGCCTGGCGCCACCTGCGCGAGGAGCCGGCGCGCCGTTCGGCGCGCACGATGGTTGTCGGCCTGGTGTTGCTGGCGGTCGGTGTCGGCTGGCTGCTGCTGGCGCGCTTCGGGCCGGCGGCGATCGATCGCGTGCTGCACATCGGGCCGTGGCTGGAGATGCGGGCCGAGGGGTTGCCCTACCTCGACTGGCTCAAGGGCGCGGCGGTGGGCGCGATTGGCCTCGGTCTTTTGCTCACGATCCTGGGCGGGCTATTCGCGTCTTTCACGGTCTTCACGGCGATCTCGATCTTCGGCGTCTTCCTCGGCACCGGTGCGCCGACCATCGCGCTGTCGGTGATGTCGGGGTTCGAGGCGGATCTGAAGTCGAAGATCCGGGCCACCAAGGCCGACATCGTGATCGGCGCCGCCGACGATCGCGCCTTCACCGACTGGAAAGAGGTGCAGGAGAAGATCGCGCCCATCAAGGGCGTGGTCGAGTCGATGGCCTACATCGAGTCCGAGGTCATCGTGAAGCACGCGTCCAACCCGGCCGGCATGGGGATCATCCTGCGCGGCATCGACGCCACGCGCGCGCCGCGCGTGCTCGATCTCGCGCGCAAGATGACAGAGGGCAAGGTCGAGTACCTGGTCACGCCGGACAAGATTCCGCCCGAGGACATCGAGATGATTCCGGGCAGCGCGAGCTGGGGCCTGGACCCGGATCCCGGCGAGGCGACCGCCGGGGCCAGCAAGCGCGTGACCGCCGGCAGCGAGCCGGCGCCGCACAAGCCGGCGGCCCCCTCGAAGGAGGGCGCTCGGGACAAGAGCAAGGCCGCCGCGCCCGCGCCGTCCCCGCCCGGGATCCTGCTCGGCGACGAGCTCTACGCGCGCACGCTGCACGTCTTCGTGGGCAGCGACGTCGACGTCGCCTGCCCGATGTGCGGGGTCGGCCCGACGGGGCCGACGCCGCGCATGCGCAGCTTCCGCGTCGCCGGCCACTTCTACACCGGCATGTACGAGTTCGATTCCAAGCTGGCGTACGTCTCGCTTTCCGAGGCGCAGAAGTTCCTGAGCATGCAGGGGGAGGTGACCGGCGTCGAGGTGCGGACGGTCGACCCCGACCGCGCGCGCGACGTCGCCGAGCAGATCGTGGCGCGCATCGGTCCTGGCTTCGAGGTGCGTACCTGGGAGGAGCTCAATCGCGGCCTGTTCATGGCGCTGCGGCTCGAGAAGATCGCGATGTTCGTGGTGCTGACCTTCATCGCGCTGGTGGCGTCGTTCTCGATCGTCTCGAACCTGATCATGCTGGTGACCGAGAAGGCCAAGGAGGTCGCGATCCTGAAGTCCATGGGCGCTCGCGACGTCGCCATCCTGCGCATCTTCTTCGCCGAGGGGCTCTACATCGGGCTCCTGGGGTTGGTGCTGGGGCTGACGTTTGGTATCACCGGCTGCGTGCTGCTGGCGCGCTACGGCCTGCCGATCGACCCTGATCTCTATTACATCCAGAAGCTTCCCGTCGTGATGCGGGTCTCGGAAATCGCGTCGGTGAGCCTGGCGGCGCTGGGCCTCTGTTGCCTGGCGACGATTTACCCGGCATTCGTGGCCTCGCGCATGCGACCGGTCGAAGGATTACGGTACGAGTGAGCCAGTAGACGGCACGCTTGGGCAACCTGCCGTAAGTGCGCCAAGTCTCAAGCGTTGTGGTGGCTTGCCCGTCGTTGACACTCGCCGAGGTGGCGACTACCTTGCGACCCCGCAATGAAGCCGCGCAAGGAGCCTGGTTGACACCCCCGAGCTCGTTCGCGTCGTCCGTCGATCGCTCGTCCATCGCCCTCGCCTCGCCGCCCGGAGAGATCGGCGGCGCGGCCCGCGCGGCCCGCGGGGGCGCGCACGTGGTGGTGCGCAACCTGACCAAGACTTTCTCTCATGGCGGCCGTGTGTTGCCGGTGCTGCGCGGGATCAACTTCGAGCTTTTTCCGGGCGAGATCGCCTCGGTCGTCGGCGCGTCGGGCGCGGGCAAGTCGACGCTGCTGCACGTGCTCGGCATGCTCGACGCGCCCTCGGCCGGCACCATCACCTTCGACGGCGTCGACCTCGACGTGACCACCACGTCATCGGCGTCGCTGGCCGCGTTCCGCAACCGAGAGATCGGCTTCGTCTTCCAGTTCCACCACCTCTTGCCGGAGTTCACCGCGCTCGAGAACGCGATGATGCCCGGCCTCATCATGCGCCTGCCGCGCCGCGAGTGCCTCGAGCTGTCGCGCGCGATGCTGACCCGCCTGGGGCTGGCCGATCGCCTCGAGCACCGGCCTGGCGAGCTGTCGGGCGGCGAGCAGCAGCGGGTGGCGCTGGCGCGGGCGCTCTTGCTGTCGCCGCGCTTGCTGCTGGCCGACGAGCCGACCGGCAACCTCGACACCGCGACCGGGCGCGAGATGCACGAGCTCTTCTTCGAGCTCAATCGCGAGCGCGGCATGACGATCCTGATCGTGACCCACAACAATGAGCTGGCCGCCCAGACTGCCCGCAAGCTCCGCATGGCCGACGGCGTGATCGTAGAAGGAGAGTAGGCGCCGCTGTGAGGATTATCCGTGCGAACCCCGCGCTGGGCGCGATACTGCTGACCGCGATCTTCGTCGCGGCGCGTCCCGCTGCCGCCGCCGACGAAGATGAGCCAGCCGCCGAGACACCGCCCGCGACGCCGCCGGTGGCGATGCCGTCGATGAAGGTGGTGCGCCTGCTCTTCCGTGGTAACCGCAAGGTCGAGGACGACGCCATCAAAGTCAACCTCAAGACTCAGCCCGGCGTGCAGCTCACACAGGAGATGCTGCGCGACGACGTGCGCACGATCTGGAAGATGGGCTTCTTCGAAGACGTGCAGGTCGAGAGCACCGAGAGCAAGGCCGGCCTGGTGATCGTCTTCGTGCTCAAGGAGAAGCCGGCGATCAACAAGATCTACGTCGCCGGCAACGACGAAGTGTCGCTGTCCAAGATCAACGAGATCCTCGACGTCAAGAAGGAGCAGATCCTCGACCCGTCCAAGCTCAAGAAGAACGTCGAGAAGATCAAGGAGCTCTACATCGAGAAGGGCTTCTACATGGCCGAGGTCTCGTACGAGCTCAAGCGCAACTCGCCGTCGGAGGTCGACGTCTGGTTCCGCATCCACGAGAACGCCAAGGTCGAGGTGCGCCGGGTCAACTTCGTCGGCAACCGCGCCATCGGCGACGACGAGCTGCGCGACGTGATCATGACCCACGAGGGCAACATCCTCTCGATCGTCACCCAGGCCGGCACCTACCGCGAGGACGTGTTCCAGCGCGACCTCCTGCTCTTGCAGGCCCACTACTGGGACCGCGGCTACGTGCAGGTCAAGGTGGGCACGCCGCTCATCGAGCTTTCTCCCGACAAGCAGTCGATGTACATCACGATCTCGATCGACGAGGGGCCGCAGTACCGCCTCGGGAAGATCGACATCCGCGGCGACCTGCTCGAGTCGAAGGAGTTCTTCCTCAAGAAGGTGTCGGTGAAGCCGGGCGAGATCTTCAACCGCTCGAAGCTGTCCGACGATCTGCAGAAGCTGACCGATCTCTACAAGGACCGCGGCTACGCCTACGTCAACGCCAGTCCGGCGACGCCGGTCGACGAGAAGACGCTGACCGTCGACGTGACGTTCGAGATCCAGAAAGGCGAGCTGGTCTACTTCGACCACATCAACATCCGCGGCAACTCGAAGACGCGCGACAAGGTGATCCGCCGCGAGCTGCGCATCATCGAGGGCGACTCCTACAACCAGACGGCGCTCGACTACTCGAAGCGCCGCGTGAACGCGCTCGGCTTCTTCGAGAAGGTCGACGTCTCGACCAAACGCGGCTCGAGCGACAACGAGATGGACGTCAACGTCGAGGTCGCGGAGCGTCCGACCGGCACGTTCCAGATCGGCGCCGGCTTCTCGTCGGTCGAGAACTTCATCGCGCAGGCGCAGATCTCGCAAAACAACCTGCTGGGTCGCGGGCAGTTGCTCACTCTGCAGGCGCAGCTCTCCAGCCTGCGGCAGCTTTTCCTCCTCCAGTTCCAGGACCTCTACTTCCTCGACACCAACTGGACCTTCGGCTTCAACCTGTTCAAGCAGGACCGCATCCTGTCGTCGTTTACGCGCTCGTCGGAGGGCGCGAGCCTGACCTGGGGCTACCTGCTCGCCGAGGACCTGCGCCTCTTGCTGACGTACACGCTCGAGGACGTGCACGTGACCACGGGTGGGTTCGCCGGGCTGTTCTCGAGTGGACAGCGCGATCCGATCCCGCTCGGGTCGATCGCGAACTTGCTCCGCTCGGGCGTGACCTCGTCGGGACGGTCGCTGATCTCCTACGACTCGCGCAACGACCGCATGTTCCCGACGCGCGGATGGTACAACACGCTGTCGGCCGAGGTCGCCGATCACTTCCTGGCGTCGGAGAACGTCTTCACCCGCTACGAGGGCGCGGCGCGCTTCTTCTATCCCATCTGGGGCCCGTTCGTGTTCCGCATGAAGATCGAGGGCGGCTTGATCTCGAGCCGCGATCCGCACGGCGTCCCGATCTTCGAGCGCTACTTCGTGGGCGGCATCTACGACATCCGCGGCTTCGCGCCGCGTTCGCTGGGGCCGGTGATCCAGTCGCTGTCGCAGCAGACGCAGGACGCGGGGCTGCAGAGCTTCCTCATCGGCGGCAACATGCAGGTGCTGGGCAACGCCGAGATCGAGTTCCCGATCTTCGACAAGGTCGGCATCCGCGGCGTCGTGTTCACCGACATGGGGAACTCGTTCAACCTCGAGGACCAATACTGCAAGCTGCGCCCGTCGAACGTCGACGCCAGCAAGGATCCCTGCAACGGGCCGTTCAACGTCGGCGCCTACCGCCAGAGCTGGGGCTTCGGCTTCCGCTGGTTCTCGCCGATCGGACCGCTGCGCTTCGAGTGGGGCATCCCGTTCCGCACGCTGCCCGGCGAGCAGCCGATCGTGTTCGAGTTCACAATTGGCAACTTCTTCTAAATCCCCCACACGCGGGTTTTACTAGTCTTTTCTCGCGGATCTGCTAAGCAAGGCCGCGTCCAAAAGGAGATCACATGTTGCGTTTGGTCATGCTCGGCGTCTTCCTGGTCGCTTCGTCCCCTGTGGTGTCGTTCGCCGAGGAAGTGAAGCTCGGCTACGTCGACCTGCAGCGCGCGCTCAACGAGACCGAGGATGGGCGCAAGGCGAAGGCCAATCTGAAGAAGGTCTTCGACCAGAAGCAGAAGGAGCTCGACGAGCAGCAGGAAGATCTGAAGAAGGCCGTCGAGGATCTCGATAAGAAGCGGACGCTGATGCCGCCCGACAAGGTGCGCGAGAAAGAGGCCGAGCTACAGGGCCGCATGCAGAAGGTTCAGCAGACCTATATGCGCCACCAGCAGGACCTGCAGGCCAAGGAGCAAGAGGCGACCGGCAAGATCTTCGAGCGGATGAACAAGATCATCTTCAAGATCGCGCAGGCCGAGAGCTTCACGATGATCTTCGACAAGACCCAGTCGGCGGTGTTGTACGCCAAACCGCACCTGGACCTGACCAACGAGCTCATCCGCCGCTACAACAGCGGCGAAGGCGCGGACTCGACCGTCAAGCCCTCGCCCACGGCTGCGGCGCCGGCCAAGAAGTAGTGCTCGACATCCGCGATATCGAACGGATCCTGCCGCACCGTTATCCGTTCCTGCTGGTCGATCGCGTCGATGAGATCGACGACGATCACATCGTCGCGCGCAAGCTGGTCACGCGCAACGAGCCGCATTTCGAGGGCCACTTCCCAGGCCACCCCGTGATGCCGGGCGTGCTGATCATCGAGGCGCTCGCGCAGGCGGGCGCGCTCTACGCCGCGCGCCTGGTGAAGTTCGATCCCGACAAGCAGGTCATCTACTTCATGGCGATCGACAAGGCGAAGTTCCGCAAGCCGGTCGTTCCCGGGGACACCCTGCGCCTCGAAGTCGTGCCGCTGCGCAAGGGTGGGGCGATCTGGAAGATGCGCGGCCTCGCCAAGGTAGGCGAGACCGTGGTCGCGGAGGCCGAGTTCATGGCCAGCATCCAGCCCCGGCCGGTCGCGGCCCCCAGCGAGCCGGCACAGGCGCAGAGCTGATGTGCGCCGGCCACCGCGCGCCCGCGACGTGGTTGGCTAGCTCGGCGTTCGCCCTCGCAGCTGTCACGGCCGCGGGCGCAACATGGGGCGGCTGCCACCGCAACCAGCTGCTCCCGCGCGCCGACGGAGCCGCCGTGGTCCTGGTGACGACCCCCGACGCCGGGATCGACCCGGGCCTGCCGGTGACGGCCGAGAGCGAGCCCAACGGCACGCTCGCGACAGCGCAGAAGATCGATCTCGGTCTCGCGCACGCGATGGTCGTGAACGGCAGCATCACCCCCGGCGCCGAAGCGGCGGGCAAGGGCAAGGACGTCGATCTCTACCGTCTCATCATCCCCGAGGAGGCGCCACCCGCGGTCGCGGGCGACGCGACGCCGGCGGCGCCCGATGCCGCGCGCCCGACGACCAGGCGCCGGCTGTCCGCGATCGTGCACCCCGACCTGGGGCTGCCGGTCACGGTCGACGTGCTCGATGATTCGGGCCAGGCGCTGATCGGCGCGCCCGGCAGCCAGCCTGGCGAGGCCGAAGGGATCCCGAGCATGGTGGTGACGCCCGGGACCTACTTCCTGCGCGTGCGCGCCGCCCAGGCCGCCGCCGAGGGGAGCTACCACGTCACGCTGCGCCTGCAACCGCTCGAGCCGGGCGAGGAGCTCGAGCCCAACGGCAAGGCGACATTGGCGACCGAGATCGCGCCCAACGGCGAAGCCGTCGGCTACTTCGGCTCGCGCCACGATCAGGACTGGTACCGCGTGCCGCTCGACGGCCTGCCCGAGGGCAGTGTGCTCAGCGCCGATCTCGAGGCGGTCCCCGGCGTCACCGCCTCGGTCGTGGTGCTGGATTCGGTCGAGCGCAAGCTGACCGAGGTGCGCGGGCGCAAGGAGGAGCGCGTCCCCGTGCGCAACATCCGCCTCGCGCCCGGCGATGCGAACATCTTCCTGCTCGTGCGCGCCGACGTCGGCCGCAACCTCGACGTGCGCTACAACCTGCGGGTGCGCACCGAGGTCGGCAAACCGGGCGCGGCGGGCGGCGACCTCGAGCCGAACGACGACGCCCGGCACGCGAGCGCGCTCGCCGACGGGACGGTCCAGGGCTATCTCGGGCGCGGTGACGTCGACGTGTACCGATACACCGCCGCCGAGCCGCTGGAGCTGGACATCGAAGCCACGGCGCCCGAGCGCGTCGATTTGCGTATGGAGATCATCCGCGAGACCGACAACGCCCTGCTTGTCCGCGCTGACGAGGGCAAGCGGCAGGAGCCCGAGCGTTTGCCCAACCTGTTCGTGCCCGCGGGTTCGATCCTGATCCGGTTGTCGGCGCCGAAAGGCGACGGCAACCCCGACGAACCGTATCGTCTGACCGTCGCGAGCCATCAACCAGCGCCTGGCGCCGAGCGCGAGCCCAACAACAGCGCCGCGAGCGCGACGCCGCTGCCGGCGGGCGCCGCCGGCAACGGGCTGCTCTTTCCGAAGGGCGACGTCGACTTCTGGCAGTCGCCGGCCACCGCCGACTCCGCGGGCGAGGTCGCGATCACCGTCACCGGCGTTGCCGGGATGGCGCTCGACGTCCGCGCGCTGACGCTGGCGGCGCGCGAGATCGGACGCTTCAAGATCAGCGGCGATGCTCCGGTCACGAATCGTCTCGCGGTCGGTGCCGACGCCTGTTGCCTGCTGCAAGTGCGCGAGGCGAGCGGCAAGGCCTCGAACTTCCGCGATCGGTACACAGTCGCGGTCGGACGATGATCCTCCGGCGCGCGGGGGTGCTGCTGCTGGCCGGCGCGCTCGCCGGCTGCGCGCACCCGCAGCGCGGCCCGGCCGAGGCGCTGTCCGATTTCGGCGCCGCCGTGGATCGCAAGGACTACGCGGCGGCGTACGCGCTGATGACCGCCGACTTCCGGAAGCGCATCGCCTTCGAGGACTTCCGCCGCGACCTCGACGCGGGGGGGCCCGACGTGCAGGCGGCGGCGCACCACCTGCGAGAGGAGGCGGCGCGCACGCCGCTACAGATCGAAGTGGATGTCGATCTGGGGCAGCGGCTGACGATGGTGCTGGAGGGCGGGCAGTGGCGGGTCGCCGCCCATCCGTTCGATCTCTACGACCAGGCGACGCCACGGGCCGCGCTACGGTCGTTCGTCCGGGCGATCGAGGCCGGCCGGTACGAAGCGCTCTTGCGCCTGACCCCCAATCGCTATCGGGTGGCGGTCACTGTCCAGAAGCTGCGCGACTACTGGGAGGGCGAGCACAGGGCCGAGAACCGCAAGCGCCTCGCGGAGCTGCGAGCCAACATCGGTGCGCCGATCGTCGAGACCGGTGACGAAGCGCGCATGCCCTACGGCGACAATTCGGAGGCGCGCTTGGTACGTGAAGACGGTGTGTGGAAGGTCGAAGAAACGGATTGACCTGGTCATCCCCGCCCGCGCACCCGTCTCCGACGACAAATTGCGCCAACGCCGAGCGCGTTTTGCATCGCGCAGCGACGTTGCTTCCAAGAGCTCGGGATCCTTTCGGATCTCGCGGCCTAAGGTGAAGCGCCCAAACCGTCGAACTTGACTATTGGGCAGGGATATTGCACGCATTTAACGAGAGGTTCTCCCGATGCTCGAGCCCTGGATCATCGAACAGATCCGACGCCGCGAGGAAGAGGAGCGGAGGCGCCACGAGCGGCCGCAGCTTGAGGTTCCGACCCGGGATGACCGCTGGAAGCACCCGGCCGGAGAGGAAGAGGAGCGCAAGAAAGAGAAAGACGATGAGGGCTCGGACCGGGGCGTCGTGATCATAGACTTCTCAGGTCTCTGAGTCCTACCGGCGTTTCGTACCCGGCATCCGGGTAGCTTTCTGGACGGCACCGCCGGGCCTGTTTAAATCAGGCCATGAGCGACAGGGGGATCTTCGCGCTCCGTGGGCTGGATCAAGTTGAGTTCGCGGGGCGAGCAAGCGAGCTCGCGCAGCTCGACGCAGCGCTCGAACGCGCCGCGCACCTGCGCCTGCCCCAGCGGGTGACGGTGTGCGGTGCGGCGGGTATCGGCAAGAGCCGCCTTTGTCGGGCCTGGTGCGCCCGGTGGCGAGGCCCGGACGAAGCGCCGGGTGCGGGTGCGCGCGCTCTGTTCGTTCCGGGGGGCGGACCCGGCCCGTTCGACGCGGTCGCAGCGCTCGTGCGGAAGCGAATGGGGTTGCAGGACGCCGATGCGGGCCGGGCGGCGCGGGAGGTGCGCGACCACCTGCAGCACGTCTTTGGCGATAGGCGCGTCGGCGAGATGGCGGCGCTGCTCGGCAGCTTGATCGGCCTCGAGGTGCCCGAGAGCCCGCTCGGGGGGGTGCTGGGGCGGCGCGCGCCGCGGCGGGACGACCTGGCGATCGCCGTGCTCGCGCGCGTGCTGGAACGCGACAGCGCGGCAGGGTCCCTGGCGATCGTGCTCGAGGATGTCGACCGCGCGGACGATCGTTCTCTCGAGCTCCTGCAGGCGCTGGTCGCGGAGCTGGCCGAGGGCGCGCTGCTGATCGTTGCGACCGCGCGGCCCGAGATCTTCGCGCGGCGGCCGAGCTGGGGCAGCGCGGGGAGTCACGCTCGCCTCGACGTAGGGCCGCTCGCGCGCGCGCAGCTGGAGACGCTGATGCGCGCCATGCTGGGCGACGACGATCTGGTGCCGGCGTTCGTCGACCGCGCGGTCGCCGAATCGGGCGGCAATCCGGCGTTGCTCGAGCAGCTGCTGCGCGTCTACCGGCAGCACGGGATCCTGACCGTCGAGGGACAACCGAGCACGCGCGGGTGGATGATCGACCTCGAACGGGTCGCGGGCGAAACCATGGCGATGACCCCGGACGAGGCGGCTCAGAAGCGAATCGCCGCACTGTCCGACGCCGAGCGCGAGCTCCTGTCGCGCGGCGCGACGCTGGGCCCGGTTTTCTGGACCGGCGCGGTGGTGGCGCTGGGGCGGCTCGGTGTCGAGCCCACGGACGGCGTGCGGGTGTTTGCGCCGGATCCGGCGATCCGCGCGATTCAGCAGACGCTGGGCGGGTTGCGCGACCGCGGCTACTTGCATGGCCCGGCCGATTCCACCGTCGCGGGCGAGATCGAGTGGCGCTTTCAGAACGCCGCGGAATTCGAGCTCTGCCGCGGGCGCGTTCCGCCGGAGCTCATGCAGCGCCGCAAAGCGTTCGCCGCGCAATGGCTGGAGAGCCACCTGGCGAGCGGTGCCGATGCCGGCGTCGGGACGCTCGGGAGTGTGCGCGAGAGAGAACGGCACTTCGGCGAACTCGGCGAGCTCTACGAGGCGGCGCTCGACCACCGGCGCGCGGCCTATTGCTTCCTCAGCGGCGCGGGCCTGGCGCGCGCGCGGCTGCCGCTCGAGGACGCCTACGGGCTCTACCAGCGCGCGATCGGACTCCTCGGCGACGATGACGCCGTCGCCAAGATCGACGCTCTGCATGCGGCCGGCGACCTCGCGGCGCGGCTCGGTCGCACCCGCGAGGCGATCGCCCATTTCCAGCAGTTCCTCCGCCTGGCCTGGTGGCTCGACCTCCCGGCCAAGGGCGGAGCGGCGCACGACCGCCTCGGGCGGTTGCACGGGCTGCTCGGCGAGCATGCGGCGGCGCTGGGACACCTCAGGCTGGCGCGCGAGCTGTTCGAGCTGGCGGGCGACCTGCCCGGCATCGCGTCGACGCTCGACGATCTCGGCCGGATCCACTTCCTGGCGGGGCAGCCCAACGATTCGCTCGAGCACCATCGGGCGGCGCTGGTGGCGCGCGAGCGGCTGGGCGACGACCGCGGCCGCGCGCTCACTCTGGCGCGGCTCGGCCAGGTCGAGCACGAATCCGGCGCGCTTGCGCCGGCGGGTGCGCACTTTCGCGAGGCGCTCGAGCTGCGCCGCAAGATCGGCGACCGTCAGGGCGAGGTCTGCTCGTTGCTCGACCTCGGCGGCCTCGAGCGCGACCTGGGTAGCATCGAGCGCGCGCTCGCGCTGCTCGACGAAGGGCGGACCATCGCGCGCGAGATCGGTGACCGCTTGCTGGAGTGCAGCCTGGGCGTGGAGATCGGCGACTGCCACCTGACGCGCGGCGAGGCGCCAGAAGCACTGGCTGAGCTGACCGTGGCGCGCGACATCGCGCGCGCGTTCGGAGCCAAGCACCTCGTCAGCGAGGCGATGCGTGGGATTGCCGAGGCCGAGCTGACGCTGGGCCGCACGGTCGATGCGCGCAACCAGGCGCGGTCGGCGTATGAGCTCGCCGACCGCATCGGCTCGCCGCCGCTGGCGGGGGCGGCGCTGCGCGTGGCAGCGACGTCGGTGGGGCGGGGCGCTCCCGGAGATCCGGACCTGGGTGGCGCGCGCGAGATGTTCGACCGCGCGATCCAGATCCTCGGCGACGCGGGCGCCGAGCTGGAGCTCGGGCGCGCGCTCTCGGCCTACGCCGACTTCGAGGAGCGCACCGGCCGCACCGACGCCGCCGCCGAGCTGCGCCGCCAGAACGGCCTCATCGTCGCCGAGGCGCGCCGTCCCGGCCGCACCCGCACGACCCACGAGATGCCGGCGGTGTACTGAGCGGGCGTTGCCTCTCGCAAGGCCTGCCCTCTCCCTAACCCTCCCCCCGCGGACGGGGGAGGGGACCGGATAGATATCGGGGCGCGGATCCGATCTGATCCGGTCCCCTCCCCCCGTCTGCGGGGGGAGGGTTAGGGAGAGGGTCCGCGACAGAAGGCGGCGCGCGGCTACTTGCCGGCGATCGTCGTTTTCTTGATGTCGGCGACCTTGACCAGGACGCGGTCGGCGGACCACTTCGCGACGGTGAATACGTCGGGGGCGTTGCCGGCCTGCACGAAGTAGCTCTGCTTGTCCTTGCTCTCGTCGCCGATCTTGAGCGTGCACGCTGCCGCCTTCGACTTCGCGACGATCGTCGCTTGCGGCTTCACCAGGCCCCCGTCCTTCAGAGACGACGGGTCGTCCGCGAAGCCGGTCGCCTTCCAGGCCTTGAACGCGCCCACGAGCGGGGTGACCTTGCTGGCGTCGACCTCGGTCTTGGCCGGCTTCGTCGCCTTCCAATCCTTGCCGCTCTTGACCAGCGTGTACGATTCTGCGCCGTGGGTCACCGCGACCTCGGTCAGGTCATTGGCGTCGATGTCGCAGATGGTCTTGTCGCGAAAGTCGATCGGGCGCTTGTTGACGTGCTCCATGGCCCACTTCTTGACCACGAAGACCTGCGGCGACTCGGCGTTCTTCACGTAGAACTCGTCATCGCCCTTCTTGTTGCCGACGAGAACCGTGACCTTCTTGTCGCCCTTGAGTCCCACGGTGATGGTCAGCGCCGGGTCGCCGAGCCCCGAGACCTCGGGCTTGACGTTGTCGCCGAACTCGTTGGTCTTGAAGCTCGCCAGCGCAGAAATCATCGCGCCAGGCGCGGCCGTGTCCATCTTCGGGATCGGCACGGTCGACGTCGCCACCGACCACTCGTCATTGGCCGCCGACTTGTCGTCCGCCTTGGCGTCTGATTTCTTTTGTGCCTTCTTGAGCGCGATGGTCCCGCCGGTCTTGCTCTTGACGTCGATCTTCTCGGCGTCGGTGGCGGTGAAGGTGGTGATGCTCTTGTCGCGCCAGTCGGCGTCGCCCTTGTCGAACGTGAAGCGGATCGACCCGTTGGCCTGCCAGATGTCGTCCTTGCCGGGCACGCGCACCATCGTGCCGGCGCCGACCGCCTTGCCGACGATCAGCTCGGCCAGAGACGTTGCGCCCTTCTTCACCACGACGCGCAGACCGTCGTCGCCGACCTCGAACTCGGCCTGCTTCGCCTTTTGATCGGTGACGATGTCGCCGAAGTCGAGCTTCTCGATGGCCTCGAACGCCGCCTTGGCCGCGTTCTCGTCGGCGGCGTAGCTGACCGGCGAGGTGACCTTGTACTTGCCGCCATCCTTCTGAAGGACCGTGGTCGCCTTGTTGCGCGTGACCTCGAGCGTGTCGAAGTCGGCGGCGGCGAGCTTGGGCACCGCCCGCGGCTTGTCGCCGCGGCGCTCGCCTTTTTCAGGCGCGCGCAGCGCGATGAACGCGACGACCGAGAGCAACACGAACGCTCCGAACGCGAGGGCTGTTTTTCGATTCATGGTTTTGCGGGGGATTGCAGGGGTTGGGGGTTCTGGTCGTCTACAGTTTCTGACCTTGGCGCCGCGCGCGGCGCAGCCGCCAGCGCAACACGCCGAAGGCGCAGAACGCCAGCGGGATGCCGGCGATGTTGATCGCCTTCAGCGCCGTGACCTTGCTGTCCGACTCGATCTGAATCGGCCGCGCCGCGACGGTCTTGGTGCGCACCGGCGTCAGCGCCTCGTCCTCGAGCGTCCAGCTGATCGCGTTGAACAGCAGCTGCGCGCCGCCCTGGTAGATCGGCAGGAAGCGAGACATCTGCAGATACTCGTCGGACGCGAAGTCGGAGTCGCCGAACACCACCAGGCGCACGGGCTTCTTCGACTCGTTGAGGGGCGCGTTGGCGGCGTCGGGCACCGACATCCCGGCGTTGGGGTTGGCGGTCGGGTATGCCGACTTGAGCGGCCCCTGGTACGCATAGCCGAGTCCGACCACGCCGTGGTGGTCCTTCGGATCAGCCTCCAGCTTCTGACCCGGCGAGACGACGAAGAAGCCGGTCTTGGTCCACGCCGTCTCCGACGAGCGCGCCAGCGTCCAGAGCTTGCCCTGCGCCGGCGTCCCGCTCTTCAGCGGCCCGGTCAGGTCGACCGAGCTCGCGTACGGGAACACCAGCGCCTTCACGCCGGCCAGCACCGAGAAGTCTTTGTCGCCCGGATCGTTGACCTCGACGCCGACGAAGACCGGGTAGTTGGACAGCATGCGGCGGCCCTGAAACTCGATCGGCCCGGGGACGTTCTGCTGGTCGAGCACGAAGTCCTGGTTGATCTTGAACCCGTAGGCGGCGAGCACGTCGCCGAGGCCCGTGTCGTTGGCCTGGCCGATCTTGGGCATGCCCGGCATCTCGGGCTGGCCCATGTTGTTGCGCGGCGAGCTCATCACCATGCCGTCGATGAGGAAGATCGCGCCCTTGCCCTGCATCACGAAGTGATCGATCGCCTTGCGTCCCTTGTCGTCGAAGGCCTGGCGCGGACCGCCGACCACCAGCGCGTCGACGTCGGCGGGGATGTCGGCCGACGACGGGTTCACCGTCGTCGTGTCGAACTCCTGCGACAGCACGTGTTTGAGCGCCTGGAAGCCCTCGGAGAGATCGTGCTCACCGTGGCCGTTGGTGAAGGCGATCTTGCGCTTCTTCTGCGACATCCGCTTGATCAGCGACGACACCTGATACTCGAGACCCTCGGGCTGGCCGATCTCCGGGATCGCCTCGTCCTGGCCCTGGTACTTGAAGCAGAGGCCGAGGTAGTAGCTGCCGACCTCGAACTTCTGCGAGCGCATCACCTGCACCTGGAGCTTGTTCACCTTGCAGGCGTTGGCCTCTTCCTCGATCTTCTTGTCGCTGCCCGGGTCGATCGCCTCGAAGCGCAGCTTGCCCTTGGAGTAGGTGTGGTACTCGTCGAGCAGGTCGCGCACGTAGCGGCTGCCGTTGGCCAGCTCGGGCGGCAGGTCCTTGGAGATGTACGCCTTGACGGTCAGGTAGTCGGGCAGCGTTGCGACGATGTCCTTCGACGCCTTCGACAGCGTGTAGACCTTGGCCTCGGTGAGATCGAGGCGTCCGAACACGCGGGTCGCGATCAGGTTGACGACGACGATCGCGCCGACCGTGAACAGGGTGTAGAGCGCGGCGTTCGAGGCCGAGGCTCGCTTCTTCTGGTTCATCGCCATGGCTACTTCCACTTCCTCGATTCGAGAGAGGTGGTCGCCACCAGCAAGCAGACGGCGATCACCGACAGGTAATAGATGACGTCGCGGCTGTCGATCACGCCGCGGCTGATGTTCTCGAAGTGGCCGTCAATCGACAGGAACGAGATGATCGGCTGCAGCGACTCGGGCACGAACTGCGTGAGCTTGCCGAACAGGAACAGCGCGAAGCTGATCGCGAAGGCAACGATGAACGCGATGATCTGGTTGCGCGTCAGCGACGACGCCATCACCCCGATGGCGATGTAAGCGCCGCCCATCAGGATGAGGCCGATGTAGCCGCCGATGGCCGGGCCGCGATCGAGCGGGCCCAGCGACTTGACGGTGATCGCGAAGGCCAGCGTCAGGAACAGCGCCGTGCAGAGCAGGAACAGCGCCGCCAGGAACTTGCCGACGATCACCTCCCAGTCCCGCACCGGCATCGTGATCAGCAGCTCCAGCGTACCGCTGCCTTTCTCCTCGGCGACGAGGCGCATCGTGATCGCTGGGATCACGAACATGAACAGCAGCGGCATCACGCCGAAGAACGGCCGCATGTCGGCCTGCTTCTCGAGGAAGAGCTGTGTGAAGAACAGGTAGCCGGTCAGGATCGTGAACACCGTGACGACGATGTACGCGACCGGCGAGTTGAAGTAGGCACGGATCTCCCGTTTGGAGATGACGAGCGCGGGGTTCATGAGCGGGCCTCCGGGGATGTGGACTCGGCCTTGGATTCGGACTTCGGCTCGTCGCCGGTGGTCAGGTTGCGGAACACCGCTTCCAGGCTCACCGACTCGCGCACCAGCTCGAGCAGCGACCACTTGTTGTCGACGGCCGCCTTGAACAGCACCGGCCGCAGGTCGTCGGCGGTCGCGGCGTCGATGCCGAAGGTGTGGGCGCCGTCCTCGCCGCTCACGGTCTGGCAGGCGCTGACACCGGCCAGGCGCGACAGGCTGGCGCGGACTGCCTCCTGCGCCGCCTCCGGCGAGCGGAACGCCGCACCGGCCGCTTGCAGCACCACGCGGTAGCGGCCGCGCTTCTCGCGCGACGTCAGCGACTCGGGCGTGCCGTCGGCCACGAGCTTGCCGGCGTTGATGATCAGGATGCGGCTGCAGGTCGCCTGCACCTCGCTCAGGATGTGCGTCGACAGGATGATCGTGCGCTCCTTGCCGATTTCCTTGATCAGCTCGCGGATCTCGACGATCTGGTTCGGGTCGAGGCCGCTGGTCGGTTCGTCGAGGATCAAGATGTCGGGGTCGTGAAGCATCGCTTGCGCCAGGCCCAGGCGCTGGCGGTAGCCTTTCGAGAGCTCGCCCACCAGCTTGCCGGCGACGTCACCCAGGCCGCAGCGGCCTCCGATCTCCCTGATGCGGACCGGCGACTTCTGCAGGTCCATGCCGCGCAGCTCGGCCGCGAACTCCAGGTACTCGAGCACGGTCATGTCGCGGTAGATCGGCGTGTCCTCGGGCAAGTACCCGATGCGGCGCCGCACCTCCAGCGACTCGTCGAACACGTCGTGGCCCGCCACCTTGGCGGTGCCGGCGGTCGGCGACAGGAAGCAGGTCAGCATCTTCATCGTCGTCGACTTGCCCGCGCCGTTCGGGCCCAGGAAGCCGAGCACCTCGCCCTTGCGCACATTGAAGGTCACCTTGTCGACGGCACGCGCCGGACCGTAGTCCTTGGTGAGGTTTTCGACCTGAATCATCACGTCCGACATGCATTCCTCGCGTGTGCTCGTCGGCCGACCGGGGGGATCGGCCGCGAAACGTCGTTTGATGCGTTGGCTGAGCTGGGTTCCGGATCCGAGTTCTATTTCCGCCGGTAGGGCGGTTCGCGTCTGCCAACCAACCCTCGATCGGATTCATTCCCGATGTGGGCAATCTCGTATTTTTTCCATCGGTACCTACGACAGCCCGGCGAAGGCTGTCAAGTCGGAGACCAGCGCCGTGGCATGGTCCGCAGGGTGCGCGCGCCCAGCCGGTCGCACCAGGCCTCGAACCTTTCCCGTGGGACGCCGCGAAAGCGCACCTCGTCCAGGGTCTGCGCGCAGGGCACCGTTTCGACCAGGGTCGCCAGCTTGCGGTAGAGCATCGCCGCCTCACGCCCGGCCACCAGCGTCGCGGCCAGCTGAGCAGCGCCGCGCGGGCGCACGCTCCAGGCCGAAGCGGCAGCGGGGATGTTCTCCAGGTGCGCGTAGGCGCCGATGATGAGTGACGCGCTCTTCTCGCCGAAGCCCGCCAGGCCGGGGATGCCGTCGGCGGTGTCGCCGGTCAGTGCCAGGTAGTCGGGCATGCTGCGCGGGCCGAAGCCGCGCAGCGCGCGGAACGCCGTCTCGTTGGTGAGCTTGTTCTGGCGGCGATCGATCTGCACCACCCGATCGCCGACGATGCACTGCCCAAGATCCTTGTCGGGCGTCATGATGCGCACCTGGTCGACCTCCTCGGCGAAGCGCCGTGCGCCGCTTGCGAGCCCGTCGTCGGCCTCGTACTCGTGCATCGACCAGACCGCTACGCCGATCGCGGCGACCCCTTCCTCGACCGAGTCGAACTGCGCGCGCAGCTCGGGCGGCACGCCGTCGTCGCTCTTGTAGTCGGGAAAGAGATCGTTGCGGAACGAACGGATCGGGTTGTCGAATGCGACTGCGATATGGGTCACATCTTCATTGGGGTCGTTGAGCAATGCCAGCATCGACGCCACCACGCCGACCGTCGCCTTGGCGTCCCAGCCCTCGGGCGCCCGGTGTTCGGGGCGGGGGGCGAAGTGGGCGCGGAAGAGCTCGTAGGTGCCGTCGATGAGGTGCAGCCGCATGGCGAGCGAGTCTGCCGGGAATTGTCCTCGCGTCCTAGACAGAACTCCGGTCCCCTCCCCCCGTCCGCGGGGGAGGGCTACGGAGAGGGCAAGCCTTGCGAGTCGCGGCGCTCAGGTAGAGGGCTCCGCCTCTCGCAAGGTCTGCCCTCTCGCTAACCCTCTACCGCGGACGGGAGAGGGGACCGGACTTCCGTCGGCGCCTTCGCCGCGACTACCGCCTACGCGGCGCTCTGGTCGCGGGGCGCTTTACCAGCACCGGCTCGAGCGGCGCCAACCCCGCGATCCAGCGCTCAGCGACCTTCTTCGCCGCCTCGGCCAGCGCGCTGGGCGCGGCTGCGTCGAGGATCGCCTTGGCCTTGCGGGTCAGCTTCTCGCTCAGCTTCATCTCATGGTCCTTGCTGCCTTGGACGCGGGTGAGCGCCTCGAACTCACGCACTTCGTCAGTGGTGAGAGGCTGAAAGGACATCGGCTGGTCACGCTTGGAGCTGGAGTCGGCGGCGAGCAGCCGCGCCACCAGCGCCGTTCGTGCCAGGACGCCCGCGTCGATCGCGCCGGCGTCGCCGCTCTGCAGCCCGGCCGGCGTTGACGCCACCGCGTCGGTCTGGATGTGCTCGGCTCGGATCCCCAGGCCGTACAGCAGCGCCTGCGCCGCCGCCGCTTCCTTGAGCGCCTCCGTGGCGTGCGCCACGTCCGCCATCGACGCAAATGGACGCTCGCCGCCCTTGGGCGGATCGTCGAGCAGCGCGGGGAACGCCGGGCGCTGGCGCGTCACCGCTTCGATCACCGTCGCGTCGGTGTCCTCGAACAGACCGGCGCCGAGCGCGGCAAACGGCCCCTTGCGCTCGAGGGCGCGCGCGAGCTGCTTGACCTTGCCGATCAGGCTCACGCCCAGGCGAAAGAGCCGCACCACCGGCACGGTCCGAACCGCCTCGATCGCGCGCGCGTCGTCGGCGTGGGCCAGGAACTCGACGGCAATGTCCAGCGTCGACAGCATGCGCGCCAGCATCGCGCTCACCGCCTCGTCGTCGCCGGGCGTGACCCGATCCGCCGCCAGCACGCGGTTGCCGAGCGCCACCAGCGCGAAGTGCAGCTCGGCCACTTCATCGGGCGAGGTCAGCCCCGCGACCGCGCGCGAGAAGGGCGAGTTGCTGCCGCTCATCCGCTCGGCCAGCGCAGTCGGGGCACGCAGCGAATCGCCGGTTCGCCCGTCGCCGTGCAGCGGCCGCACGCGCGAAGCGGGGCCGGTCGCCTCGCCGATGCGGACGGTCGCCGGGTCGAGCTCGCGGTAGACCTCGAGCGCCTCCCAGTGGTCGGCGAAGCCGAGGTCGGCCATGCGCCCGTTGCGCCAGCGATATGCCATCTCTTGCAGCGACGACGGCAGCTCGGCGCGCGCGCCGACCAGCAGCCGGCGGGCGAGCACGCGGTCGCTGCGGTAGAGCGAATCGACGATGCGGACCATCGCGCGCGCCGATTCTGAGGACTCGTCACTCTCGCGCGGCGCATCGCTGGCTGACGCACCTTCGCCGTCGTCCCCGGCGCCTTCGCCCTCGGGCAGGCCGAACACGTCGAGCACGAACAGGCGGTCGGGCGTGGGATAGAAGATCCCTTCCGACTCGTCGGGCGGGTCACCCTCGGACAGGTCGTAGATCCGCGCGGTCTTGAGCAGCAGCAGGGCGACCAGCTCGACGTCGAGCCCGGCGATCCACTCGCCGATCTTTTCGAACGGCGCCTCGGACAGCACCTCCAACCACTCGGTGAGGCGCTCCGGCGAGATCTCGTCGCGCTCCCACAGCGCGAAGTCCATCACCACCTGAAGCTGGCTCGGCGTGGCGTAGACCAGGATATCCAGAGCGTCGCGCGGGCCGGCCTCGTGCACGACGTAGTAGAGCTCGTCGCCCGGTAGCGCGCGGATCGCGGCCTCGGGGTTGGGCGCGTTCATGATGGCCTCGGACCGGCGCAGCCGTTTGCCGCGGCCCAGCTGGGCACGGTAACGCGAGAGGGCGATGACGTTGTCGGGCGGCGAGTCTTTCGAGGCAGGCATCGTGCCTTCTTATACGACAGCCGCGCCGCTGGTGCCGCGCGCTAGAATCCGGCCCTCATGCTGTCGCGCATGGAGCGCACGATCCGCGAGCACGGTCTCCTCGACCGCGGCGATCGTGTGCTGTGCGCGGTCTCGGGCGGCCCCGATTCGATGGCGCTGCTACATGCCTTGTGGGAGCTGCGCGACCGTTTGGACCTGGAGCTGGTGGTCACGACCGTAGACCATGGGTTGCGACCCGAGGCGCGCGCCGAAGCCGAGCTGGTCGCGGCCCGGGCGCGCGACCTCGGCATCGACTGGCGGTTGCTGGCGGTCGATGTCCGGGCCGCGCGCGCGGCGCGTCGCTCGTCTTCGTCTTCGTCTTCGTCTTCTTCTTCCTCGTCTTCTTCTTGGCAGGACGTCGCGCGCGGCCTGAGGCTGGGAGCGCTCGAAGCACACGCGCGCACCATCGGCGCGAACAAGATCGCGCTCGGTCACCAGGCCGACGATCAGGTGGAGACGGTCCTGTTCCGGATCCTGCGCGGCACCGGCGTGCGCGGCCTCTGCGGGATCCCCTATCGCCGTGAGATGTTCGTGCGGCCGTTGCTCGACGTGGAGCGCGCCCAGATCCTCACCTACCTGCGCCGCCGGAGCATCCCGTTCGTCGAGGACCCGTCGAATCGGGACGCGCGCTTCGCGCGGGCGCGCCTGCGGCATCAGGTCTTGCCCGCGCTTCGGGCCGAGAACCCGCGTCTTGGGGAAGCGCTGCGGGCGCTCGCCGCCGACGCCGGTCGCCTGACCAGCGGAGCGGCGGGTCCGGAGCCACCGCGGGACGGACCGCCGCTCAACCGGCGCGCGGCCGCGGTTGTCGAACGGCTCCGTCGCGCTCGTGGTGGTACCCGCCGGGTCGACGTCGCGGGCGCAAAGGTCGAGATCTCCTACGGTCGGGTCACCCGGCTGCCGGCGCACGCCGCCCCGGCCGAGGCGCCGCCCGACGAGGTCACCATCGTCGCGCCCGGCGACTACGGATGGGCGGGCGGGGGCTGGGTCGCCATCCGTGAAGGGGCGGCCGTCGAGGGCGCCGCCAGCTTCGACGCCGAGCTGCTGTCGCGTCCCCTGCGGTTGCGCCCGCTTCGGCCCGGAGACCGCATGCGGCCGCGCGGCGGCCGGGGCAGCCGCAAGCTTTCCGATTTGTTAATTGATGCAAAGATCGCGCGCCCGCTGCGCCGGCTGCTTCCGGTGCTGACCACCGTCGACGACGAGATCTTGTTCGTGCCTGGCCTGCGCCCCGCCGAGCTCGCGCGCCCGCGCGCGGCGACCCGACGCTGGCTCAGTGTTTTCTGCCCGCCGTCGCGCGCCGAGATCAATCGCCGCGGTCCCGAAACCAGTGTTTGACGCTCACATCTTTGGGCGCAATACTTTGGGTCGTGTGTGGAGGCTGCTCAAGCGATCCCTTTCTCTCGTCGAAAGAGAGATCGAGACCATGATGGCTTCCCACGCCGAAAGGATTTCGAGTGCGCCAAGGACATAAGACGTTCCTCGTCTGGATCATGCTGATCTTCGCCTTCGTGGTGGTCTGGCAGTTCCTGAACAGCCAGCGCCCCACGGATCATCCGCTGCTGTTCTCGACGTTCATGCAGGACGTCGATCAACACCCGGAGAAGTTCAAGGCGGGGTCGGCGATCACGATCAAGAAGAACAATGAGAGCGCCGAGTTCCGTGGCCAGCGTGCGGACGGAGAGAACTTCGTCACCACCGGCGTCGTCAGCGACAAGCTGTTCGACCGCCTCGACAAGGCCAAGCTGAACTACGAGGTCGTCAAGGAGAGCGAGAACGGCTTCTGGCAACAGATCTTCGTGACCTGGCTCCCGATGTTGGTCCTGGTGGTGCTGTTTCTGGTGTTCATGCGCCAGCTGCAGGTCGGCGGTGGCAAAGCCATGAGCTTTGGCAAGTCCAAGGCCAAGTTGCTGTCCGAGAACCAGCGCAAGATAACTTTCGTCGATGTAGCCGGCATCGAGGAAGCTAAGGACGAGGTCGAGGAGATCATCTCCTTCCTCAAGGACCCAAAGAAGTTCACCCGCCTCGGCGGCCGTATCCCCAAGGGCGTCCTCATGATGGGCCCCCCCGGCACCGGCAAGACGCTGTTGGCGCGCGCCATCGCGGGCGAAGCTGGCGTTCCATTTTTCTCGATCTCGGGCTCGGACTTCGTCGAGATGTTCGTGGGCGTCGGCGCGAGCCGCGTCCGTGACCTGTTCGAGCAGGGCAAGAAGAACGCGCCCTGCATCATCTTCATCGACGAGATCGACGCCGTCGGCCGCCACCGTGGCGCCGGCCTGGGCGGCGGTCACGACGAGCGCGAGCAGACGCTGAACCAGCTGCTGGTCGAGATGGACGGCTTCGAGTCGAACGACGGCGTCATCCTGATCGCCGCCACCAACCGGCCCGACGTGCTCGACCCGGCGCTGCTGCGCCCGGGCCGCTTCGACCGCCGCATCGTCGTGCCACGGCCCGACGTCAAGGGGCGAACCGGCATCCTCAAGGTGCACACCAAGAAGACGCCGCTCAACGCCAACGTCGATCTCGATGTGATCGCGCGCGGGACGCCCGGCTTCTCCGGCGCGGATCTCGAGAACCTGGTCAACGAAGCGGCGCTGTGGGCGGCGCGCCTCGAGAAGGACCGTCTCGACATGCACGACTTCGAGATGGCCAAGGACAAGGTCCTGATGGGCCCCGAGCGCCGCTCGATGATCATCAGCGAGAACGACAAGCGGATCACCGCCTTTCATGAGTCGGGGCACGCGCTGGTCGGCAAGATGATGAAGGGCTCGGACCCGATCCACAAGGTGACCATCATCCCGCGCGGCCGCGCACTGGGGTTGACCCAGCAGCTGCCGACCGAGGATCGCCTCAACATCTCAAAGGACGGGGCAAACGATCAGATCACGGTGGCGATGGGCGGCCGGGTCGCAGAGGAGCTGGTCTTCAGCCAGATCACTACCGGTGCGTCGAACGACATCCAGGTCGCCACCGACCTGGCGCGCAAGATGGTGTGCGACTGGGGCATGTCGGAGAAGCTCGGGCCGCTGCACTTCGGAAAGCGCGAGGGCGAGGTCTTCCTGGGCCGTGACTTCGGCGACGGCGGCAAGGACTACAGCGAGCAGACCGCGATCGAGATCGACAGCGAGGTGCGCAAGATCATTTCGGCGAACTACGACCGCGCGCACAAGATCGTCTCCGACAACATGGACAAGCTCAAGCTGCTGGCCGAAGCGCTGCTGGAGTTCGAGACCATCGACGGCGCGGAGATCGACACGATCTTCGCCGGCGGCCGCCTCGACCGAAAGCCGTCGACCTGGGCGACCACGTCGTCGCCTCCGAAGATCGTCGACAAGGCGAAGACCGAGAAGCGCCCCGCGGCTCCGAGCATCTTCTCTCCGCCGCGCCCGCTGCCGGATCCCGAGAAGGCGTAGCGCCGACCTCGCTTCAAAGACGAGGTCCGTCGTTCAGGACTCGAGGCCCCGTAGTTGAAGACTGACGCCCAAGTCCAAGTCCCCTCCCCCGTACTCGGGGGAGGGCCGGGGGAGGGCCGGCCTTGCGAGCGCTCGCGTCCGCCGGACCCCTCTCCCTAACCCTCTCCCCGCGGACTCGGCGAGGGGACCTGAAAGAGGGTAGCGTTGCGGGTATGCCCTGCATCCTCGTCGGCGTCCTCAACGCCACGCCCGACTCCTTCTCCGATGGCGGGCGCTACCCCTCTCTGGACGACGCCGTAGCCGCCGGTGTCCGCATGGTCGACGATGGCGCCGCCTGGATCGACGTCGGTGGTGAGTCGACGCGCCCGCGCTCGCAGCCGGTCCCCGAGGCCGACGAGATCGCGCGCGTCATCCCGATCCTCACGGCCCTGCGCGCCCGCCTCGGCGACCGCGCGCGCCTGTCGATCGACACCTACAAGTCGGGTACTGCACGCGCGGCGCTGGCCGCCGGCGCGACCGTCATCAATGACATCTCGGGTGGTCTCCTGGATCCGGCGATCCTTGGGGTTGCTGCTGATGGCGGCGCTGCGGTCGTTCTCGGGCACCTGCGTGGTGAGCCGGCGACGATGATGGACCACATCGCGTTCGACGACGTGGTCGCCGAGGTCGGGGCCGAGCTGGATGCGCGCATTGCCGCCGCCCGCGCGGCGGGTGTGCGCGAGATCTGGGCTGACCCAGGGATTGGGTTCGGCAAGCGCGTCGAGCACAGCCTGGCGCTGCTGCGTGCGCTTCCGGGGCTGGTCGCACGCTGGCGTGTGCCGGTGCTGGTCGGGGTGTCGCGCAAGTCGTTCATCGGCCACATCACCGGCAAGCCGGCCCCCGAGCGGGCGTTTGGGACCGCCGCCGCGGTCGCGGCCTGCGTCGCGGGTGGGGCGTCAGCGGTGCGGGTCCACGACGTCGGGGAGATGCAGGATGTCGTTCGGGTCGCGGAAGCGCTGAAGAATGCTTAAAATGCCGGCGCATGAGCCCCCACGACACTAGGAAGCTGTTCGGTACCGACGGAATCCGCGGCGTCGCCAATCAGGACCCGATGACCGCCGAGGTCGCGCTGCGCCTGGGGCAGGCGGTCGCACAGCGCTTCCGCCATCCGGACCGTCCCGGACGGATCGTGATCGGTAAGGACACGCGGCTCTCCGGCTACATGCTCGAGAGCGCGCTGCAGGCGGGCATCGTCTCGGCCGGAGCCGACGTGATGGTGGTCGGTCCGCTGCCCACGCCGGGCATCGCGTTCATCACCTGGTCGATGCGGGCCGACGCGGGCGTCGTGATCAGCGCGTCGCACAACCCATTCCAGGACAACGGCATCAAGATCTTCGCCGCCGACGGTTTCAAGCTGCCCGACGAGGTCGAGGCCGATCTCGAACGGCGCATGCAGGACATCTCCGAGGGCAAGGGCGAGCCGGGTACCGCGGCCGACGCCATCGGCAAGGCGATCCGCATCGGCGACGCGCGCGGCCGCTACGTGCAGTTCCTGAAGAACGTGTTCCCCAAGGAGCGCACGCTCGACGGCATCAAGGTCGTGGTCGACTGCGCGCACGGCGCCGCCTACCACTGCGCGCCCCAGGTGTTCGAGGAGCTGGGCGCCCACGTGATCGCGCTTGGCACCGAGCCCAACGGTCGCAACATCAACGACGGCGTCGGCGCGCTGCACCCGGAGAACATGGCCGCGGAAGTGCGGAAGGTGGGCGCGCAGCTCGGCGTCGCGCTCGACGGCGACGCCGACCGCGTGATCCTCGCCGACGAGCACGGCAACGTCATCGACGGCGACCAGGTGATGGCGATCCTGGGCACGCGCATGCTCGAGGACGGCTCGCTGCCCGAGAAGACCGTGGTCGCGACCGTCATGTCGAACCTGGGCCTCGAGCGCGCGCTGGCGTCAAAGGGCGGCAAGCTCATGCGCACGGCGGTCGGCGATCGCTATGTCGTCGAGGCCATGCGCGAGCGCGGCCTGCTGCTCGGCGGCGAGCAATCGGGGCACATCATCTTCCTCGACCACGCGACCACCGGGGACGGTATGGTCGCGGCGTTGCGCGTGCTGGCGGCCATGGGGCAGACCGGCCGCCCGCTGTCGGAGCTCTCGCGCGCGATGACGCGTTACCCGCAAGTCCTGCTCAACTTCGCGGTCGCCAAGAAGCGCCCGTTCGAGGAGATGCCGTCGGTGGCCAAGGCCATCGCCAGCGTCGAGAGCGCGCTCGGCGTCGACGGGCGCGTGGTCGTGCGCTACTCGGGCACCGAGTCCAAGGCGCGCGTGATGATCGAAGGAACCGACGAGATCCGCATTCGCGCGCAGGCGAACGAGATCGCCGAAGTGATCAAGGCGGCGCTGCTCGCCTGAGCGCGGCGGGCGCAACGACACTGGGCGCGATGACCTACCTCCTGACGGCGGAGCAGATGCGAGCGGTCGATCGCGCGGCGACCGCAGACTTCGGCGTGCCGACGCTGCTGCTGATGGAGAACGCCGGTCGCGGGGTCGCGGAGGTGGTGTCGCGCGCGCTGGACGGGCGGGTGTCGGGACGGCGCGTGCGCGTGGTGTGCGGCGCCGGCAACAACGGCGGCGACGGCTTCGTCGTGGCGCGGCACCTGGCGCTCGCGGGCGCCGAGGTGAGCGTGCTGCTGGCGGTGTCGCGCGAGAAGATCGCCGGCGCGGGCGGCGACGCCGCGACGAATCTGCGCGCGCTGGAGGCGCTGGGTCTGGTCACTGTCATCGAGGGCGCCGCCTGGGGCGAGGCCAGCGCCTGGGCCGGGACGCTGGCCGGCAGCGACGCGATCGTCGACGCGCTCTTCGGTACCGGGTTGCGATCCGACGTCGCGGGCGTGCCCGCCGCCGCGATCGCGGCGATGAACGCCGCCGCGGGAATCAAGATCGCGGTCGACATCCCGTCGGGGATCGACGCCGATACCGGCCGCGTCCATGGCATCGCGTTCCGCGCCGACGTGACCGCGACCATGGGCGCGCCCAAGCTCGGCGTCGTCGTCGATGCCGACGTGCCGGCCGGCCGGATCGAGGTGATCTCGCTGGGCGTACCGATTCGCCCGCCGGCGGCGCTCGGGCCGTTCTGTCACGCCGTCGACGTCGAGGAGACGCTCGCGGGCGTCCCTCGCCGCGGGCCAAGCGGACACAAAGGGACCGCGGGGCACCTGCTCGTCGTCGCCGGCTCCGCGGGCAAGACCGGCGCGGCGTGGCTGTCGGCGCGGGCGGCGATGCGCGCCGGCGTTGGTCTATGCACGGTGGCGTCGACCGCGGCGGGGCAGGCGGCGCTCGACGCCAAGGCGATCGAGATCATGACCGCTCGCTACGCGGACGGTGACGACGCCGACGCGGGCAGCGCCGCGCGCCTCTCCGCGCTCGCTTCCGCGATGCGCGCACTGGCGATCGGCCCGGGGATCCCGACCGGTCCCGGCATGCGCGCGCTGGTCGAGGACATCGTGGCGCGCTCGCCGCTGCCGATCGTCGTCGACGCCGACGCGCTGAACCTGCTCGCCCCGCACGCTGCGCGCGTGACGGCGGCCGCCCCGGCGCCGCGCGTGCTCACGCCTCACCCGGGCGAGATGGCGCGCCTTTTGGGCACGACCACCGCCGAGGTGCAGCGCGCGCGGGTCGAGTCGGCGCGCAAGCTCGCTGCCGACACGCGCGCCATCGTCGTGCTCAAGGGGGCGCGCACGCTGATCGCGCGTCCCGACGGCACGGTGTTCATCAACCCGACCGCGAACCCGGCCCTCGGGACCGCGGGCGCGGGCGACGTGCTCACCGGCGTCATCGGAGCGCTCCTGGCTCAAGGGATGGAGGCGTTCGAAGCGGCGCGCCTGGGCGTGCTGGTGCATGGCCTGGCGGGCGATCGGGCTTCGGCGGCGATCGGCGGTCTCGGCATGGTCGCGGGCGATCTGCCCGACGCCATTGCCGCGATCATGGCGCAGGGGCGGGCCGCTGACCGCGCCGATCCGGCGCTGTCTCCGCGGACGAGCGCAGCGCCATCGTCAGGGTCCGGTCCCTGAGGCGCACCTGATAGGGCCCTCCCGACAGGGCGGCGACGCGGGCCGTGCCGTCGAGGCCGCTCCGCGCCCAGATCGTGCTGCCGTCGGCCGCGGTCAGCGATAGCCAGGCGTGCGACAGCGGCGCGCCGTCGGGGGCCACGAGGCGCACCCCCGCCCAGGCCGGGCGCGACTCGGCCTTGCCCGCGCTCGGGCCCGAGCCGGGCGCCGCCAGCAGCGCAATCGCCGCCCGCGCGTTCGCGGCCACCGCCGCATCGGTCGACGTGCTGGCGCGCGTGAGCGCGAAGCGCAGCGCCGCCAGGCCCGCGAGGTCGTCGCGCCGCAGGTCGGGCACGACGGGCAGCGCCCAGACCGCCGCCGCGCGCAGATCGGCGCTGGCGGCGGCGTTGCCAACGATGGCGATCAGGCGCTCGCGCCCGGCCGAGCCGCCCAGCGCCGCGAGAACGTTGCAGAATTGAGGCCTCACGTCGGGCGCCGCCGCATCGAACGCCCGCAGGACCGCGCCATCGCGGCCACCCATGCCGCGCGCCAGCACCAGAGCGTCGGCCGCAGCCTCCGCCTCGGCTGGCTCGTGGGACAGGCTCACGAGGAGCAGATCGGTGAGCCCGCCGTCGGTGATCGGCTGCGTCGCGTGAGCGGCGGCGAGCGCGCGCGCGACCACGCGCCGTCCGTCGGTCGGCAGTCGGCGCAGCGCCGCCGCCAGCGCAGCGTCGTCGGCCGGCGCGGCCGATAGGGCCAGCGCCTCGGCGAGCCCGTCGGCAAGAGTGCCGCCCGCCGGCCCCAGCGGCGCCCGATCGGCGACGCGATCGAGTGCGGGCTCCGCCGGCGCGCGCTCGAGCAGCGCCAGCAGCGGTGGGACCGTGCCGGGGACGCGCCAGCGCAGGCGCACCAGCGCGCGCACCGCCTCACGCGCCACCGCGAGGTCGGGATCGCCGAGGCGCGCGGCCATCGCCGTCATCCCGGCCGGGCTGGGCGGACCGAGCGTCGCGCCCAGGCGCAGCGCGAGCGCTCGCACCTGCGCATCGCGATCGCCGAGGCCGCGCTCGAGGATCGCCAGCGCGCGATCGTCGCCGATCGCGATCAGCGCGCGGAAGCAGGCCCGCCGGGTCTCGGGCAGCGGATCGGCTGCGGCGTCGAGCAGCGCCGGCAGCGACTCGGGATCCTTGATCGCCGCCATGGCGTCGATCGCCGCCGTTGCCGTACCGCCGGGTGAGTCTCGCCGCAGGGCGATCTCGGCTAGCAGGGTCGCGACCGCGCGGTCGGCGCCCGCGGTGCCTGCGCGCAGCCGGCCGAGGAGCATGACGGCGGCGGCGCTGCTGGTGACCGTCCCGCGGCGCGCCTCGACAATCAGCGGTGTCACCGCGGCTGCTCCGGCGCGGAAAAGCCCGGCGGCGACCTCGTCGGCGACCGGCGGCTCGCGGAGATGGTCGATGAGCGCGGCGATGGCATCGGGCGTCGCGATGTCCCCGAGCGCGAGCGCGGCCTGGCGCGCGACTTCTTCGATCGGCGGTCGGCGCATGAGCTCGGCGATCGCCGGCACGGCGTCGGCGACCTTGAGCTTGCCGAGCGCGAGCGCCGCCGCGACGCGCACGTCGTCGGCCAGGTCGCCCAGCTGGCGCTTGAGCGCCGGTGCCGCGCGCACATCGCCGATCGACCCGAGCCCTTCCATCGCCTCGATGCGTACCTGGCGATCGACGTCACCGAGCCGCGCCAGCAGCGGCACCACCGCTCGCCGGTCGTGCGAGGCCGCGAGCGCTCGGATCGCGCGGATGCGAACCTCGCGGTTGTCGTCCTCGCTCGCGGCGGCGAGTGGCAGCATCGAGGGGCCGAGATCCTTCTGCTGGGCGAGGGTGTCGACGGCGAGAAGGCGCACGGTGAGATCGGGGTCGCTGAGGCTGCGTTCGATCGCCCGCAGCGCGGGCGCGGGCAGCGGCGCGGGCGCCTCGCGCAGAACGTCCAGCCCGAGGCGGCGGTTCGACGGCGTCGCCGAGATCGTCCAGCGCGTCGCCGCCTCGATCGCCGCGGGCGCGCCCTGCTGGGCCAGGATGCGCGCGGCGGTCAGACGCACCGACGGCGCGGAATCGTCGAGGAGCGCGGTCAGGCCGGCACGCATCTCGGGACCGCCCCGGATCGTCAGGCGCTCGGCGGCGCGCTGGCGGAGCGTGTGATCCAGCGCGGACAGCTCCTGCGAATCGACGGTGTCCGCGCCCGGCCACGCCGTGGCCCACCACCCGACGAGTGTCGCGCAGACCAGAGCCGCCGGCGCCAAGGTCCCGCGAGTATGACGCCGCCCGCGTGCGCTCGCCACGGGTTTCCCGGCGGGCGCTGGTGCATTACACTCACGGGCATGACCCGTGACATCATCGTGCAGATTCTGGAGAGCGAGGGCGCGAAGGGGGGAGCGAACGGTTTCTCTTTCCGCGAAGATCGGGAGGCGACCTGTTTCGTGTCGGCGCCGGGCGATCTGTTGTCGATCCCGCGCGTCGTGAAGATCGACCTCAAGGAGAAGTTCGTGTCGCTGCAAACCGCGAAGGACGAGCGGTTCCTGTTCGCCTACGAGGATGTGCTGGGGTTCAAGCTGACCGCGCCGTCGGCGAAGGACCGAACCGCCGGTTTCGGAAGCTAGCGACCCTGTATCAAGGCTAGCGACGCTCTATTGTGGCGAGCTCCGGTCTCTCCCCCCGGACGGGGGGAGGGGACCGGAAGGATCGGAGCCAACGACCCTAGCGGCGCCGTCCGCCGCCGAACGAATGCGCGCCGCCGCCGAACGACGACGGTGCTCGGCTGCCACTGAACGCGCCGCCGCCGAACGACGAACCGCCGCTGAATGATCCGCGGCCCGAGGAGCGCGCGCCGAAGGACGACGGCGCGCCGTTGCTGAAGGTGTAGCCATTGCCGTAAAAGCGCGCGCCGCTGAAGCTGCGCGTGGGGGCAGGGGCGGTGGCGCGAGTACCGAACGTGGGGCGCGGTGCGATCGCGGGTGATGCGCGGAACGTCGGGCCACGGTAGCCGGCGGGTGCGGCGCGCACGATCGCCGCCGACGCCGGGCTATGGATGCCGGTGCGCCGGCCGCCGGGCGCGCTTCCCGACGGGAACGCCCGCGGCGGAGCCGATCCGCGGCTCAGCGACGGCGGCTCGCCGAATGCGCCGGGGCGCGGGTCGGCGCTGCCGCGCCGGTTGTCGGAGGAATCGGCGAAGCGACCGGCGGTGGCGGCGCGTACCCAGGGACGGGAGGCGGCCGGGGTTCCCGCGTGCGGTGCGATCGCGAGACGGGGCAGCGCGCGCGGAGCCACCGATCCCAGGCGCGTTGGTGCCTCGGCCGCCCGGTCCCCGGGCGGCATCCCGACAATTTTGGGTCCGGCGTTCACGCGCACTCTGGCGCCGGGGATCGGCAGCGCGCGCGCGTTGGAGACCACAGTCATGCGCCCGAAGATGCGCGGCGCGACGTCTTGCGGCAGCATGAAGCCGTGCACGCGCCCGAGCTCGGCGCCGAGCGCGAATCGCCACGGCGACCCGGGCCCGAGCGGCGAGCCGACGCTCATCCTCCGGGGCGCGAGCGGCGCCCAGGCGACGTAGCCGCCGCCGCTGCGCCAGCTGACCCAGGCCGGTCCCCACAGCGTACCGGGCATCCAGCACCAGCCGCGGTCGGCAATGGCGAGCCAGCGGCCGTAGTGAAACGGCGCCCAGCCCCAATCCCAGTCGGAGATCCAGGTCCAGCCGTATTCGGATTGCAGCCAGTGCCCGCCGGTCGCGTAAGGCGAGAAGTCGTCGCCGACCGCCTCGGTCGACGGCTGCCAGATGCGGCCGTAGACGTCGTCGTCGACCCAGGTGCCGTACGGCGCGAGCGTCTCGTCGAACTGCGCGGCCGCCTGAGGGTCGTAGCCGTCGTCATACGTCTGCGCGACCGAGTCGTCGTAGGTGACGTCGTAGTCGATGTTGCCCTCGGTGTAGCCCTCGTTGTAGCGCGGCGGCGGAGGCGGCGGTTCGGGTTCGCCGGGGTTCTCCTCGACGAGTGGATAGCGCGGGTCGACCGGTGGCGGTGCTCCCTCGGGCAAGGCTTCCCGGATGTCCTTCGCAGCTGCCGGCGCCATGCGCAGCAAGGAAAAGATGCTCAACACCGAAAGACCAGCCACGGCTCGCATCGACACCTCTGGGCCCGACGCAATTTGCGTCAGATCACAGTCTACCTCAGGCGCGCGTGCGTGCCACGCATCAGCGCATCGACATCGACCAGCTGGCGATGGTCTTGTTGCCGTTGAACTTGGGGAAGCCGAAATTCTGCATGCGGCCGAGGAGGCAGCTGGCGAAGGGGCCGCCGCGCTGGCCGTTCACCTTGACCGCTGACACCTTGCCGGTGCCGCGCACCACGAAATCGAGGGCGATCTCCGACAGGCCCGGCTCCTTGTGCTTCTCGGCCATGATGCAGGGGACCAGGCTGCGGTAGTTGCCCATCATGACCCTCTGGATGACGTCATCGTCCAGGGTCTCGTCGCCGCTGCCGGCCTTGGTGGCGTCGCCCAGGTTCATGTCGTTGGTGAACTCGGAGTCGTTGGCCCCGCCGCCGCTCGCGTGGTGCGCGCCGCCCCCCGACCCCTTCTTCGCGACGCTGGCCTTGGCGAAGTTGATCTTCACGTCCTTGAGGAACGCGTCGACCTCGGCCTCCTCCTCGCGCGACGCCAGCTTGCCGCCGTCCGACTCCTTGCGCGACAGCACGTAGAGCGCGATGCCGCCGAGCACGGCCACCAGCAAGATCCCGACGATGAAAAACGTCAACAGCGACTTCTTCTTCTCGACGGTCTCGTGCGCTTGCTCGGCGCGCGCGCGCCGTTGCTGCTCGCGCCGCCGCTCCGCCGACTTGGCGAACTCGCCGAGCCCGGGGAACTCCTTGACCTTCCAGCGCTCACCCGAGTCGGTGTCGACGATCAGGTGCTCGCTGAGGATCTCGCCGCGGTCGAGCTGCGCGCGGATCTGCGCGATCGAGAACGGCCCGAAGTCGAGCTTGTCCTTCTGGACCAGCCAGCGCTCCTGGTTCTCGTCGCCGACGGCGCCGGCCGCCTCCATCACGTTGAACGGCGTGCCCAGCGACAGGCGTCCGCCCTCCATGGTCGCGCCCTGCGCGGGCATGTGCGGCGACGAAACGCCGGGGATCGGCGCGGTCGTCACCGGGTAGGCGCTGGAGCCATTGGTGCCCGTGCCGTTGTGAGGCAGCGGCACGGGCATTGGGACCATCCCCGAGTTGGCTGGCGCCACTTCGGGGCCCCCAGTCGGCTCGGCCGCGGCTCCGCCCGCCGCGTCGGCCGGCGCCTCGGGGGTCAGGACCCCGGCCAGCGCGCGCTTGAGCTCACCGGGCGACGTCCAGCGGGCCTGCGGGCTGCGGCTGAGCGCGCGCTCGATGATCGCGTCGACCCCCGCGGGCACCTCGGGGGCCAGCTGGCTCACCGCCGTGTGCGTCCCCGACGGCGGGCGGCCAGCGAGCACCTCGTAGAGGATCACGCCTAGCGAGAACACGTCGGCCGCCGACGACGGCGGCGCGCCCGCTATCATCTCAGGCGCGACGTAGAGGTGATCGGCGCTGCCGGGAGGCGCCCCGCGCCGGCCCAGCGCGGGAAGCGTTCGCGCGAGCCCGAAGTCACCGACCTTGACCCGCCCCGCCTTGTTGACCCAGATGCTGGCGGGGTTGAGCCCGCCGTGCGCCATCAGGTCGTGCGCCTTTTCCAGGGCGTTGGCGATGTGCGAGAGCAGGTTGTACGCGCCCTTGAACGAGATGCCGCGGCCGTCAGCGCGCTTGCCGTCCATGAACTCGCGCAGGGTCTGGCCGTCCATCAACTCGGTGGCGATGAAGTAGAAGTCGGCCTCGCGGCCGATCATGAGCACCGAGACCAGATTCTTGTGGATGACCGCGCTGGCCTTTTCGACGTCCACCTCCAGTGTCCGTGAGCTTGCGCCCAGAAGCCGTAGAGGGATGACCCGGACCGCGGCCGGCGCGCCCTGGCTGGTGTCGAACGCCCGGTAGACGTGGCCGACGGTGTCGTGCGCGATCGACTCCTCGATGCGGAATCGTCCACCGATGATCGCCCCTGAGGCTATCTGGCCGGGAGGCGGGGCCGCGGCCGATGGATCACCTGCGGGTGGCATCGCGAAGGCGCGACTCTATCAAAACTCTTTCCCAAACCGGAAGGACGTTCTTGGCCCCGGCTCTCCCGGGACCCGCGAACCCGCGGTCCGTGCGGACCTACAGCCAAAAAAGTTCGCGTCGATCGCGGGGTGCGTCGGCGCGCCTACTTCAATTCCACGACCACCGGCAGCTTCTTGGCCTCGTCGATCCAGAACTGGACCTGTGGCTCGGTCGGGGGCTTCTCGGTGATCTTCTTCGCGGAGTTGGCGCTGGTGATCGCGGCCAGCAGCCCAGGCGCGTCCTTCTTGGCCAGCTCGGCGATGCTCTTGACCCCGGCGGCCTCGAGCAGCAGCACCATCTCCGAGCCGACGCCCTTGATGCGCAGGAGGTCGCAGCGGCGGGCCAGGTCGAGCAACGTGCCGGCGCTGATCCCCGACGCCTTGGCCAGCGCCTTGCGGTCCTTGGCCTTGCCTGCCTTGGCCAGCAGATCCTCCGTGGTGTTGACGCCCGCCTTGTGCAGCTTCTCCGCGTCAGCCGACGTGATCAGGTGGGGCACGTCGCCGACAGCGTAATGGCTCGCGAAGGCGGGGCGGCCGATGGTGAGCAGGGCGGCGACGGCGAACAGCGACAGCGCGTAGGCGGCGGATCTCATGGGCGGGTCCTCACGGTTTGGCGTTGGCGATTTCAGAAGGCCTTGAAGCGGCGGACGAGCTCGCGCAGCCGGCGCGAGCCGCCCCCCTCGCGGTAGATGAAGCGCACGCCGGTCTGATTGACGCCGGCGTGGTAGACGACCCGGCCCGACAGGTCGAACGAGACCTCGCTGCCCGGGGGGGTGATCTCGAGGACGATGTCGGTACCGATCGGCGGCTGGAACTCGCCGTAGAGCAGCCCGCCGCTGACGCTGATCTCGCGGAGCTCGGCGGCGATGAACTCCAGCTCCGAGGAGTTCCGGACCCGCGCCGGGATGCCGATCGGGATGCGCGTGTGCTTCCGCCTACGTGTGGGTGGACGATCTCCCTTCAACGTCTGCACCATGAAGTCGCGCTTCGCCATCTCGTCGGCGTCGAACGCGACGGTGGCACCCGCGCGGATGCGCATGCGCGGCAGCGCCGGCCGCCACGCCGTCACGATGCCCCGAATCAGCACCTTGTTGGGCAGCCCGTCGCACGCCATCTCGACGACGACGTGCGTGCCGACCGCCAGCTCCGTCGTCGTGGGGCAGAATGCGCCCCCGTTGGGCATGTCGGGCAAATAGTGCTCTTCGAACTCTTCTAGGTTCCGGCAGCGCACGCGAAGAATGTTCACCGAAGCTCCAGGCTCTCAGTTGTGTCGTTGACCCATAGGGTGCCTGCGGGGGGCAGGATACCCATTGCCGCCCGTGCAGAATAGCCGAGCCGTCGCTGATGTACTAGGTTCTCCGCGCATGTCGATTCGTGTCCATGTCGGCGGCCGGGTCTGCCGGCCGGAGGAGGCAAAGGTCTCGATCTTCGACAGGGGCTTCCTGTACGGAGACAGCGTCTACGAGACGATCGGGACATTTGAGGGGCGGCTCTTCGCCGCCGCCGAGCACCTGGCGCGTCTCGAGCGGTCCGCCGAGCGCATTGGCCTGCGCACCCCACCGCGCGCCGAGATCGAACGGGCGATCGCGGAGACCGTCGCGGCGGCCGGCAACGAGGAGTCACGGGTCCGGGTGATGGTCACGCGCGGCGCCGGCGGCAAGATCGACCTCGATCCGGGCACGGCCGGCGATCCCGAGCTGATCGTCATCGTATTCCCACTTGGCGCGCCCACCGCCGAGATGTACGCGCGGGGCGTGTCGGCCGCGATCGTTTCGGTCACGCGCAACAGCCCGCAGGCGATCGACCCGGCGGTGAAGTCCGGTAACTACCTCAACAACGTGCTCGCGCTCGGCGAGGCGCGGCGGCGATCGGGTGCGTACGAGGCGATCCTGTGCGCCGCCGACGGCACGATTGCCGAGGGGGCGAGCAGCAATGTCTTCGCGGTGCGTGCGGGCGTGGTGCGAACGCCGCCGCTCGAGGTCGGGATCCTCGACGGCATCACCCGCGCCAAGGTCCTGGAACTGGCGCGCGGCAACGGAATCCCGCTCGAGGAGGCGCGCATCTCGCCCGACGAGCTGCGCGCGGCCGACGAGGTCTTCATTACCAGCGCGACGCGCGCGGTGCTGCCGGTGACCCGCCTCGATGAGCGCCCAGTCGGCGACGGCGTGCCCGGCCCGGTCACGCGCCGGTTGATGGAGCTGCTCGCGGGGCTGGCGCGGAGGAGCCGCTGATGTCGCCCGCCGCCGCGTTGATGCCGAAGTTCTTCGCGATCTGCAGCGTCATCCTCATCGTGTCCGGCGTCCTTCAAGTCTTCGTGCGCCCGCGCAAGGAGCGCGAGACCCTGGCCGAGCGCCTGGTGAACCGCTCGACGATCACCGCGCTGGTCTCGGTGACGGTCGGCCTGCTCGGCCTTCTTTTGGGCTTCGGCGTGATTCCGATGGTGCACCTGCACCTGGGACCCTGAAAGGCCTCGGGCCTCGGGCCTCGGGCCTCGGGTTCGGATCCCCTCGCCCCCGTCCGCGGGGGAGAGGGTTAGGGAGAGGGGCCGTCGGGCGACGCGGCCCTCAAGGCCGATGCGTCGAACTCAAACCCCCACAGCCTCTCAGGCCTCAGGCGTTTTCTCCCGAGGCCCGAGGCCCGAGGCCTGAGGCCCCTCCGTTCAGGTCTTCAGCTTCGGCGAGATGAACACCCGCTCCTTGGGCAGGAACGACAGCGCCGCCTTGTACGTCTTGGTCTTCTGCTGCTCCTGCTCCTTGAGCGCGCCCTTGTCGTCGGTCTTGTGCAATCCGAGCTTGGCGAAGGTGATCGCCGCGTAGGACGCGATGGTCTCCTGCACCGTCGACAGCTTGGCGTCGAACTCCTGGCGCGTGACGGTGATCTTCATGATCGGCTCGTCGTTGAGCAGCCCGGAGTAGGTCAGCTCCTTGAGGTTGGGCGCCTTGTTGAACATGGTGCTGGTGAACTCCGCCCAGTACGTCATGGCATTGTTGAAGCTGATGGCCTTGACGTATTCGTCCTTGCCGGTCTCGAGGTAGGGGTACGTCACCTCGACCGACTGCTTCGCGGGATCGATCTTGTACGCCGGCTTGTGAGCGAACTTGTCGTCGAAGCGAGGCTGCTTCTTCTTGGTGTCGAGGTGGCAGCTGTCGTTCAGGTCCTCGGGCACCGCGCGATTCAAGCTGTAGGCGAACGCCTTCTCGATCTGCTCCGGGAACTCGAGGGGGATGTTGTTCTCGCACTTGGGGCCGCTGTCGCCGCGCTCGCGCCAGATCTTCGCGGCCGGGTTGCTGCCGACCTGCGCCTCGCCCTCGCTGGTGAAGAACTCGCCCTCGAAGGCGACCGGCTCGAACGATTCGCGGGTCATCGCGTAGCGATAAAGGAACTGCAGCGCGGGGTAGATGTCGTCCCGCTTGGTCTTCTGCTTGAGGGCGACGCGGAACTTCACCGTTTGCCCGTCGCTGGGGCCGGTCGCGTCGTCCTTCACGACGGTGAAAGCCGGAACTCCGGGCGGGGTCTTGGGCTGATCGCAACAGGCCTTCGGACCGGCGGCCTTTTCCGTGCTGCACGACGCGGTCATGGCGACCGCGGTCACGACGAGCAGGGGCAGGGAGAACGAACGACTGTGCATCACGGACCTCCTGGGGCAGGGGGCGGAGTTTCGGCGAAAATACTACAAGAACGAGGGCCGCCCAGAATAATATCGGGCCGATATGATGCCCTCGACCCCGCGGCGCGCGCGCCGTTTCTGGCTGACCTTGGTCGTGGTTGCCCTTGGATCTCCAACGATCTTGCTGGCCGGGACCGCCGGCGGGCTCGGCAGCGCTCTGGCTCAGCAGACGACGGCCCTGACAGCCGAGCAGAAGCAGGAGATGAAGCAGCACTATGAAAAGGGCCAGCGCGCCTACGACGTCGGCAAGTATGCCGACGCGATCGACGAGTATGCGAAGGTCTACGAGATCGGCGGAAATCCGGGGATGCTCTTCAACATCGCCCAGGCCTATCGCCTCAACAAGCAGCCGGGCGAGGCGGTACGCTTCTACAAGCGCTTCCTGCAGCGCGCGCCCAATGCGCCCAATCGCGCCGACGTCGAGCAGAAGATCGCCGAGCTAGAATTCGACGACAAGCAGCGGCCCGCCACGCCTCCACCGCCCGCGCCCGCCGCGGCCGCGCCGATCCAACCCGCGCCGCCGGCGCCTCCGCCGCCCTCGCCTGCGACTCCGCCGCCTCCTCCGCCTCCGCCTCCCGCGCCGGTCGCCGCGCCTTCCCCTCCGGCACCGAACGCCCCGCCGATCATCGCCGCTCCCACCGAGCCCGCGCCGGTCACACCACCGCCGCTGGCGCCCGCACCGGCGGCCGAGGCGTCGGGCGGCAACGGTCGCACGATCGCCATCATCTCGTTGATGGTCGTCGGCGCCGGCGCGATGGTGCTCGCCGGCTTCGAGGGGCTGGCTGCCAGCAGCAACGCCGACACGATCACCGCGCAGTCGAAGGCCGGAAAGGTGTTCGACCCCGGCGTCGAGACCAGCGGCCGGCGCGAGAACGCCATCGCAATCACCTCGGCGATCGTCGGCGGTGCAGCGCTGGTCACCGGCGCGGTGCTGTTGCTGACCGGGTCGTCGCCGTCGGCCGAGCCGGCGCCGGGCACACACGTCAGCTTCTCACCCTGGATCGTGCCCACCGCGGGAGGGCTGGTGGGCGCAGGCGCAACATGGAATTACTAGGGACGATGATGTCGACGAGATCCGGTCTCGGGTTGCTGCTGATGCTGCTGGCGCTGGCGTTCGTTTCGCCCATCGGTTGCTACAA